>SWCB01004176.1_pt1 | contig 198710 bp, 131 predicted proteins | sample 4692901 | NCBI WGS metagenome assembly SWCB01 (sample SAMN10267276, study PRJNA491770) | bioreactor metagenome | isolation source: DHS bioreactor inoculated with subseafloor sediment | place: Japan: off Shimokita Peninsula | collected 2006-08 | reverse complement strand
AATGTAAGCTATACAAAGAAAATGATCTTAATCAAATAAAGTATTAACCCTAAGTAACCCTTACAGAAAGCGGATCAGTCCAAAAGACTTTTCCGCTTTTCTGTTTTAAAGGCATTATGAAAATATTTTCTAGAAGATTTGAGCATAGAATTATGAAATTTTTGTGAGCAACTAAATTCCATTTACACAAAATATTTTACAGTCTCTACCTTTCAATTTCTTGTAATTAATAAAAGCCATAAAATAGTTGATCTATTTTGCTACACTTTCTCAAATTAAAACAACCCTGAAAGATCAAACTTCATTTTTTACCCCAAAAAGCATTTAAGACATGGTATAAGATTTGCCTCATACTCACTGCAAATATTATTCACAAACTAATGAGGTATAGATGAAAATCAGATCAAATCTGTTTTTCATCGGCGCACTTTTCTATATATTAATTGCGGCGGTGTACGCACAACCATATTCGGATGATTTTTATCCAGAAACGACTTTACAATCTCAATGGAGATTCTTTGATCCGGTTGGTGACGGTTCTTATACAATGACTGGAACAAATATCGAAATAAATGTGCCCGGAGGCGTTTCACACGATTTGGGTTCAAACAGTTCTCCAAGAATACTGCAATCTGTTGCAGATGCTGATTTTGCCTATGAAGCTAAGTTTGAATCGGAGATGACAGCTTTGTATCAAATGCAGGGAATTGTTGTTCATGCAAATGACAACAATTACATAAGATTTGGTACATACTCAACAAATAGTAATATATTGATCTACTCCTCTGTTTATAATCCAAATAGCAGTGTTAAAGTAAACCAGACTATTGGGACTGAAACTCCATCTTATTTAAGAGTTGAAAGAACAGGAGATAATTGGATATTTAGTTATTCTTTTGATGGTACTAATTTTACCGAAGCAGTAAACTTCAATCAAACATTTGCCGTAAGTGAAGTTGGAGTTTATGCAGGCAATCATAATCCAAGTCCAGCTTTCATTTCAAGTGTAGATTATTTCCGGGATCTAAATGATCCTTCGTTTTCTGATACTGATGTATCCGGTGTAACACCACCAATTTTGGAAGTTTGGTATGGAGATGTAAAAGATTTCGGAAATATTGGCAATCCGCAAAAATGGGTAAATATTTTAGGAAGAGTTTCAGATGCTGACGGAATAGGAAGCTTAAAATACTCACTTAACGGAAATGCATATGTTTCCTTACCGTTAGGCCCAAATAATACCAGGCTTGAAAATAACGGTGATTTCGTTACTGAAATTGATCGGGCCGATTTAATTAGTGGAGTGAATACCGTTGAAATAATAGCTTCGGATGCACTTGGCGTAGAAACAATAAGAACTGTAACTTTAAATTATTCTTCCGGGAATGTTTGGACTTTACCATATACCGCAGATTGGTCAAATCTTTCTTCTATAGATGACATAAATGATTTAGCTAACATTGTAGATGGTTTATGGGAATTAACTCCAGACGGAATAAAAACAGTAGAACCCGGCTATGACCGATTAATTGTTCTTGGTGATGAAACATGGACAACAAATTATGAAGTAACAGCAGAAATGACTATTCACTCAGCTAGTAGCGGATCCGGTGTTGGTTTTGCAATCGGTTGGCAGGGACACGAAGGAAATGTTTCGCCAAGAACTCAATGGCCGCTTGAGGCAATCGGCTGGGTGCGGAATTTTAGTTCACTTAGAATTTTGAGATATAATTCAATTATTGAGGCATCTCAAAATGTTTCAATGAGTTATAATACTAAATATTTATTAAAAGCTAAATCTGAGGATATTGGCGGAGGAATCAGCAGATTTTCAGTGAAAATTTGGGAAGAAGGAACCACAGAACCTGCTTCATATATGATTACTTCCGATATCCCTGACAGAGACGGCTCAGTTTTATTAATTGCTCATAAAGCAGATGTAACTTGGGGAATTATTAATATTCAGCCTTTAACTGGAAATCAACTTCCAAGTTTTACAAGTTCACCAAGTATTAATGCACAAGTTGGTGCATCATACACATACAACATTACAGCTTCCGATCCCAACAATGCAGATGTTTTAACCATTTCCGCAAACACTTTACCAAATTGGTTATCATTTACTGATCTTGGAAACGGAACTGCGGAATTAACGGGGACACCAGCAAGCGGGAATATTGGTTCACACTCTGTAGAGCTTGTAGTTTCAGATGGTAACGGTGGATTAAATGAACAAAACTTTACAATTGTAGTGACTAATAGTTCTGCTGATCTTCCGCTTTCGGATCAATTCTGCGGACCAGATGTAAATCCTATTTGGACAATTTTTGATCCTTATGAAAATCAAGCAGGTGAATCTACATTCGGGATTAATAACGGAATTTTAGAGATTTCTATACCAGACGGCAATTCACATGATTTAGAAAATAATTTATCTCCCCGTCTGTTGCAAACAGTGCCGGATGATGACTTCGGAGTTGAAGTGAAATTTAATTCAGTACCATCTACACAATTTCAGATGCAGGGAATTGTAGTACAGGGTACAGGATTTAGATTACGTTTCGAAACTTATTTTGGAACAGAACCTTACTTCTTTGTAAAAGGTTATGGCGCTGCTTTATCGCAAGTAAATCAAGCAATAGGTGGAGCAATTCCTGCTTATCAGAGATTAATAAGAACAGGAAATACTTTTGAATACGACGTCTCATATGATGGTGTAAATTGGATAAATGTGACAACGCAAATAGTAAATGCTACAGTTAGCCAAGTCGGATTTTACGGAGCAAATGCAACTCCTTTCCCGGCATTTACAATGCAAGCCGAATATTTTAGAAATATAAATGACCCAATTCCTTCATGCAGCGTTGTTGAAGTCACATCTCCAAATGGCGGTGAAATTTGGAACGGTCTAAATACAGAAAATATTACTTGGACTGCTGCAGATATAACAAATGTAAATATCGAATTCTCTTCAAATAATGGTTCTTCTTGGAGCACAATAGCAACATCTGTAAATGCTGCAAACGGATCATTTGCGTTTACTGTTCCAAACATAAATTCAATTAATTCCTTAATTAGAATTAGCGATACAGATAACTCAAGCATATTCGATATAAGCGATGCGGCTTTCAAAATAAACGAAGTTGTAGTTGACCCTACAATAATAATTGGTTCAGCAACTACTGTTGCCGGTTCATATGTTACAATTCCTATTGACTTAACTTCACCAAGCGGATTTAAAATTGATTACCTGCTGCAAGGCAAAATCCATTTTGATGCCGGCAAACTCAAATTCTTGTACGGTGATTATGATGCCGGAACTTTGGTTAATGATTTCGGATGGACTGGAACTTTCTATTCCGCTTTACCGGGCAATGTTGATATAATTCTATCAGGAGCAAATCCAATTAATAATAGTGGAACTATGTTTTATCTAACTTTCCAAGTTATTGATCAAAATGCAGGAAATATAAACTTAACATCATCTTCCACAGAATGGCCGGTTGATGTTTTAGAAACTCCTCTTAAAGTTGTTAATGGTTCAATATCCTACAGCGGTAATTCCGGAACATCGGAAAATAGAGGCGACGCAACATTAAACTTTATTGTTGATATATTTGACGGCTTAGCTGTTATTTATCACTGGGCAGGAATTTATCCTCTAAACGGACAAGCATTAGTAAATGCTGATGTTAATTTTGATGGTGATGTAGATATTGATGACTACTTGAGAATAATATTTTTTGTTTATTTACATGATTGGAATTTTGCTTTCCCAAGTGTTTCTCCCGGCACCACTATTGCTTTAAATGATGCATCATTTGAAAATTCTGAAATAATTTCAATTCCAGTCGATTTAGAAAATTCAGGGAATGTGCATTCTGTTGAGGTTAAATTCGATTTCGACTCATCTGAATTGGAATATCTCAATGTCACTCAGGACGGTTCAACAAATGGTGAGCTTCGAACAGCAAATACAGATGGGACTATTACAATCATTAAGGCAAATGCGAATGAGATAGCCAATGGAAGAATTGCAAACCTTCGATTTAGGAAATTAAATTCAAGTTCTGTTCCCAAATTATTTGCACACTATGATATAAATAGTGGTCAAATCTCTGATGGGAAAACATTATCTATTGGTTCTGGAATTATCACAGAGGTTAATGACAATTTTAGTGATCTCCCAAAAGAATATGCGCTTGCTCAGAATTTCCCTAACCCATTTAATCCAACTACACTGATTAAATTTTCCGTTCCTAAAGCAGGAAGTTATCATTTGAACTTATATAATATCCTCGGTCAAAAGGTAATGACTGTATTAAATCAGAACTTGCAAGCCGGTCATCATTCGGTTAGGCTTGACGGTTCAAGTTTATCATCAGGATTTTATATCTACAGTTTAGAAGGAGATGGGATTAATCTTTCTAAAAAAATGTTACTCTTAAAATAACGTTCACAAATTATCGAATTAAAAGGGAGTTTATAGCTCCCTTTTTTTATAATAATAATTTTCTTAGTCGCTGTAAGTAGAGACTTTGTTTTTCTATAATTACTTTTAGTTGATATTAAAAGAAATGGAAAATCATTGCTTCAGATAACTTAGTTTGCTTTAGGATTCCATACTAAACTTTTAAAATCGCATAAATTTTTAACCATCCAGTAATCACTCCAAATAATGTGAAATTATTCTTTAACCAGAAATTTGAAATGCAATTTTGCTTGAGAATATAAGCAAGCATGAAAAAATTACTGCCATTTTACTGCCATCGGATATGCTTTAAAATAAAAAAGCCTCGTAAGTTATTATCCTACAAGGCTTTATCTTGTGAGCGCGGGTGGTCTCGAACCACCGACCCTCTGCTTAAAAGGCAGATGCTCTACCACTGAGCTACGCGCCCAACCAAAATTTGAAGACTCCAAATATAGAAGTTTTCTGAAAAAAATACAAGTAATGTATAGCTTAATTTAACTATTTATTGCGCTTATTAATAGCTGCATACCTTTATTTCTATCTACAACATGGTCAAATACTTTTTTATCTTCTTCATCTAGAACAGGATTTCTCTTAATTGCAAATATTACAACATTGGAACTTGCCGAAAAGTTTTTAATTTTCTGCGCTAATAGTTTTTCATTAATTATTTTTAATCCTTCGCCAATACAAACAGTTGATGGCTTCTGCTCCATAAAAGTCTGAAGCCCTTCTGCCCCGCTATTTGCAGTATAAACATCATACTTGTCTTTAATTTTGTCCCGCAAAAGATTTACAAACTGCTCATCAGTATCAACAACTAAAATTTTATTATCAAATAAACTTCCGGCTTCTCTTTCTTTTAATCTTTTCTTTAGTTCATTCTCAATTTTATATGCTTTTATTTTTTCAAAAAGCTCTTTTATTCTCATTACAGTTGCTTCATAAACCAAAGGTTTAAGCATATAATCAAAAACTCCCAGGGACATTACTTTTCCAACAACACTTTTTTCGCTTACTGCAGTAAGCATAATTACAGGAATTTCCCTTAAATTTTCATCACTGCGTAATGCTTCTAAAGTTTCCATGCCATTCATTACCGGCATTGTAACATCCAGAAATATTACATCAGCTCCTTCTTCCTTTAATGTATTTAAGGCTTCTAATCCATTAAGTGCACTAATTACACTGCATGAAAATTTTTTCTTAAGCAAACGGCTGACAAACATATTAACACTTTCGTCATCATCAACAACCAGTACTTTAAACATGAATCCTCGGTTATTTATATAAAATGATTATATTTTTTTCTATACTTATTATCGTAAAAAACATTGCAAACTTAATAATTACTTTATGAATTCTAAATAAAACTATCACTAAATAATTAGATTTTTTTTTCGAAAATAAAGTTAAAAATAAGAGAAAATATGTACATAAACTCAAAAATACTTTTAGCCGATGATGACGAAACAATGTGCTACCTTCTTAAGGAAGAATTAGTAAATAGTGGATACCAAGTTGATATTGTCTATGATGGAAAATTTGCCATCGAAAATCTTAAAAAGAAAAGTTATGATTTAGTTCTGCTTGATCTTGAAATGAAAGAAGTAAATGGAGACGAGGTTTTAGAATTTATAAAAGAAAACTACCCAGATGTTACGAGCATTGTTCTTACCGGAGTTAATGATGTAAGGACTGCTGTAAGGTGCGTAAAAATTGGGGCATACGATTATATTACAAAACCTTATGAATTTGAAGAGCTTGAAATAATCTTAAAAAAGGCTCTTGATTTTAGAAAACTTAAACTGGATAATGATTTGCTCAAGCGAAAAGTTGAGCAGAATAAATCATATAAAATAATCGGTGAAAGTTCTTCTATTAAAGAAGTGATTTCCTTATCAAAAAAGTCAGCAAATTCCGATTCCAATATTCTATTGCAAGGTGAAACCGGCACCGGGAAAGAGCTATTTGCCGAATACATTCATAAATCTTCAAACAGAAATGAACGACCAATTGTTGCTATAAATTGTGCATCTTTGCCCGATCAGCTAATTGAGAGCGAATTATTCGGTCATGAAAAAGGTGCATTTACTGATGCTAGAAATTCCAAACAAGGACTTGTTGAAATTGCCGACGGCGGCACTTTATTCTTAGATGAAATTGGTGAACTAAGCCTAACACTTCAACCAAAGCTTTTAAGGTTTTTAGAAAATGGCGAGTTTAGAAGAATTGGCGGAATAAGTAATTTAAAATCGAATGTAAGAGTTATTGGTGCTACTAATAAAGACTTAATGGAAGAAGCAGAGAAAAAAACTTTTAGGAGAGATTTACTTTTTCGGTTAAATGTAATTACTCTTACAATTCCGCCTTTGCGAGATAGAGGGAAAGATAAACTTATTCTGGCAAAATATTTTCTTGAAAGAAAATCTTCAGTTCATCATCCAAAAGTTCTTTCTTCTGAAGCAGAAATGGAGCTTGCAAATTATAATTTTCCGGGAAATGTTAGGGAGCTTGAACATATTATTGAACGTGCTATTATTTTTTCTGAAGATGAAGAAATTCAACCAAAAGATTTAAGTCTTACAAAAGAATTTAATAGTCCGACAGAACATCCCTTTGAAACTGAGGATGGGATTTTATCAATGGACGAAGTTGAAAAAATACATATAAGAAAATCGTTAGTTTATTTTAATTGGAATAGAGAAAATACAGCACGGGCACTGGGGATCAGTCAGAAAACTCTTTATTCTAAAATAAAGAAATTCAACTTAAAATAAGATGAATGAACCTCAAAATTTTCCCATGATTTCTCTGGAAGAAATTCTAAAAATTTTATCGGATTTGAATATTCATTATTCATTAGAAAAAGATAATTCAGTTATAAAAACTTTTCCTTCTGATTTTCGTATCTCTTCATCATCAAAGCAAAAAGATTCAACAATTTTTAAATTCGAAAATAATTTTACACTTCACATCATTGATCATAATAATCTGTTATTAAAAGAAAAAGTTAGGAATGCACGTCACGATATTTACAACTTGATAAATACTTCTCAACTTGGTCTAGATTATATTAAATCAAAATTTTCTTTGAAGAATGATATTCATAGATGCGAAGTGATTGAAAAGAATCTAAGCTCGGTTATTAGTCTTTTAGAAACTGTGTTTGATGAAACTAAAGAAAGACCAAAAGAGCAATTTTTACTAAATAAAATATTGGTTGATTTAGCAAGAATATTTTCAACAGCCATATCCAAAGAAAAAACTTTTATTTACAGCTTAAGTGACAGAGAGTTTTACCTAAACGGAAACAAGGAAGATATTTTTAATTCGATTTTAAATTTATTGATTAATGCTGATGAAGCTACTGAAGATGATGGAATTATTAAGCTTTCTCTTCAGGTTTCAGAAAAAGCTGCTATAATTGTTGAAGATAACGGTTCCGGTATTTCTGTTGAAAATATTCACAACATTTTTGATAATGGATTTTCCACAAAAAATAAAGAACATGAATCCGGTATTGGACTTTTTAATGTTAAAAATATAGTTGAAGCTCATGATGGAAATATTAAAGTAGAAAGTGAAAGAAATATTTTCACAAGATTTCAAATATCATTTAATAGCTCAGTTAAGCATGAACAAAAAGATTCAAACAAAACTATTCTGTTTGCTGATGATGATGAAATGTTGTTAGAACTTATTTACGATTTATTATCATCCTATGATTTCAATATTATTACGGTCAAAAACGGAATAGAGCTAATAAATTCATTCAATGAAGAAATCGATTTAGTTATTGCAGATAGAAATATGCCAAACCTTGACGGGATAAGCGCTATAAAAAAGATTAGAGTTATTGATCCTATTACTCCGGTAATTATTTCTACCGGCTTTACTAAAGACGAATCTGAAGTTGATACTTTAAAGGAATTTAAGAACATTCACTTTATAGATAAGCCTTATAATTTTGAGCGATTACTTAATCTCATCAATTCCATTATTTAGGCTTACATCTGAATTATTTTTTAGATCAACCATTTTTAAGTTGTTAAGATAATCAGTTAGCACCGGTTTTTTAATTGCACTATAGACTTCAAGAAATTTCAGAATATCTTTTGCGGCATTTTCAATAATCCAAATTCTCTTTTCAATTGCCGGTTTAGAAAGTTCTTCTTTTCCCACTTCCCTTTTCAATGCTGCAAGAGAAAGGTTAATTAAAGTAAGCGGTTGCTTAATTTCATGATTTGTTGTAACAACTGTTGCAGCAAAAGTATTAATCTTTTCAATCTCTAAAATTATTTTTGTCGTTTCTCTAAAACGAAGTGCTGAGTTAATACGCGCAATAAGTTCAATTTTATTAAATGGTTTTTTTATATAATCAAAAGCACCGGATTGAAAACCTTCTTTAATATCCTTCGGTTCAACAAGTGCAGTTAATAGAATAATAGGGATATCGCTGGTCTTTTCATTTGAAGATATTTTATGACATGCTTCAAACCCACTCATTTCTGGCATCATCACGTCAAGAAGTATTAAATCCAAATTTTCCATTTGTGATTTTTCAATTGCTTCTTTGCCGCTATATGCCGTTAAAATGCTATAGCCTTCATTCTCAAGTCTTTCGCGCAAGACTATTACATTATCTTTGGAATCATCTACAACTAGTATTTTGTGTTTTTTCATTTTATCTATTCTGGAATATTTTTATAAGAACATCTTCTAAATCTTCATTTATTATTGGCTTTGTTATTATTCCATCAAAGCCATGACTTTCAACAATCTCTTTATTTTCCAGCATTGCATGCGCCGTTATCGCATATACCCGAAGTTCTTTTAACATCTCATTATTTCTTATATCTTTAATTGTATCAAAGCCATTTTTAATCGGCATCATAATATCAAGCAAAATCAAATCGGGCTTATATCCATCATTTAATATTGACAAACATTCTACGCCATTGACAGCTTTCATAAAAGAGAAGCCCATAGTTTTAATTATTTCCGAAATTGAATAAAGTGTATCTTCATCATCGTCAACAATTAAAATTTTTAATTCACTGTTTAAGCCAGCATCCGCACCAATATTTGTAAAGTTGTTTTCACTTAGAATAACATTTGGGAGAGAAACTGTTATTGAAGTTCCTTTATTTATTTCACTCCTCAAGGTTATAAATCCATTAAGCAAATCAACATACTTTCTACAAATTGATAATCCTAAACCGCTCCCTTTATTTTTCATTTGGGAACTTGAATTTATTTGTTTGAACTCATCAAAAATAACTTTTTGATCATCTTCAGAAATTCCAATGCCGGTATCCGAAACTTCTATTCGTAAAATTTTATCAAGTGTAGAAGTTACAAAAATATTTATTGCTCCTTCCTTAGTATATTTTACAGAATTTGAAAAAAGATTATTTATAATCTGTTCTAACTTTCCTTTGTCAGTATTTAGTTCATACTCTTTTTCAATGCTTACATTAATTTCTATAGGTTTTTCATTAATTAATGATTTTACTTGCTCAACTGATTCATTGAGAAGATCCGAAATAAAAAATTTTTCTAATTGCAGCTCTATTTTCCCGCTTTCAATTTTACTGAATTCAAGAATATTATTTATCAGCGATAAAAGCTTTTTCCCGTTTCGGCTTACAACGGAAAGCCTTTCAACGTTTTCACTTGTCTTCAGATTCTTCTTAACAAGTTCTGTTAATGTTAAAATTGCAGTTAGCGGAGTTTTTAATTCATGTGACATTCCGGCAAGAAATTGTGATTTTACTTTTGTTAATTCTTCCGCATTTCTCTTTTCTTTCTCAAGTTCATATGCTTTTATTTTTAATTCTTTATGAAGTTCAAGCAATCGTTTGTTTTGTTCTTTTATTTGTTTGTTCTGATTTTCATAAGTAAAATTTAATTCTTTCAACTGATCAACTAATACAGATAATTGTTCGTATGCTTTTGAATTAATTATTCCAAGTGCAAGCTGGTTGTGTAGTTTATTAAGATATTCTTTTATGTTAATAAATGGATTCGTCTCAGAAATTAATTCAATAAAAGCAATAACATCATTATTATGAATAATGGGATAAACTAATTGATAATTTGCGAAAAGCTCCTCAAAATTGAAATTTATTTTCGGTTTTTCTTTTTCATAATTCATCTCAATATTTTTTTTCGATTTATAGCAATCATTATAAATCCTATTTAATTGTATTTCTGAAGTAGATAAATTAAGTCCATTTGAAGCAAGAACTCTTAATTTATTTCCCTCAACAAGATAAATTGCGCCAAATCTGATTTTAGAATAATTCAGAATTTTTTGAAGAACTGCATCACTAATTTTTTCTAAACTTGGATTCTGATTGAGTAAAGAAAGGAATTCGGAATATTCAAGTTCGTCATCATGTTTCCTTTTCAATTCATTAAGCATTTTATTAAATGCTTTGCCTAGTTTTCCTAATTCATCTTTCGAAATTATTTTTACATGTTTATCAAGATTTCCTTTTGCTGCTTCTTCGGCAGCATTATATAGAAATGAAATTTGAGTTCTTAATTTAGAAGTGAATAGTAAAATAAAAATAAGTGAAAGAAGAGTTCCTGTAACGACTAAAATTATTAGGAGAGAAGTACTAAAAAAACGAAATTCACTTAACTCGCGCGAATTTATGAATACTGCAAATTTAGAGCTGCTGTTTTCATTGAATTCTAAATTTTCAACTTTGGAAATTAGTATTTCACTTTCATCATTTCTTTTTGAATCAAAAAATAAACTTCTTTGTAATTCCGGAAATAGTGAAAAATTAAAGTCATAATTAGAAAGCGCATAAATAGAATCTTTAAAATAATAGACAATCTCAGATTGTATTGATTCAGAAATTCGATCAAGAAATTTATTGTCTATTAATTTTCCGTAGAGATAAAGCCCACTTTCATTTGAATAATATTTAGTTATCAAATCAGGAGAATTTTCAAAAAGTTCTCTCACTTTCATTCCAGAGTAAAAACGATTATTAATATTTTCTCTTGCTATAAAATCCTTTTTGGTTTTGAGTGAATCATCTCTGGTTAAAACGATAAAGTCTAATTCGGAATTACTAATTTGGAAATCAGCTAAATCCTTTTTTGATTTGATGAGATCAAGCAAATCAGCTTTTAGGCTATCGGTTAAATTTTTATGAAAAAACTGAAGTTTGTTTTTGGAAATGTTTAGATTGGACTGTTGCTGCTTTTTTAGAATATTATTAGTAGTGGAATAATAAATTAAATTAGTTGTAACAGTTATAAGAATTACAACAATAAATGTGATTAGAATTAATCGATAACTTATTTTCATTGCTCATCTGATTGTAAAACCTTACGAATAGAAATAATTAATTCATCTAAATCATAAGGTTTGCTTATGAAATCTGAAGCGCCAAGTTTTGCCGATTCCATTGCTCCGTTAACATCCGCAAAAGCAGTCAATACAATAGTCTTAACATTTTTATCCAGCCCGCTTAGTTTTTCAAGAACATAAAAACCGTCTTTGCTTGGCATCTTTAAATCAAGCAGCATTAAATCGACGACATTATTTTTCACAAATTCAATTGCGTCATCAGCGCAAGTAACGAATTCAGCGTTATAGCCAATCTCGTTAAGTTCTTCGCTCAGGACTTCACATAATGTTTTATCATCATCAACTACTAGTAGATTATACATGCTTTATTTTAGCTCATCTTGTAAATTGCTTTTTTTATACTTTTCAATTTCTTTAATATCTTCATGCAGTCTTTGTTTGATAAGATTTTCTTTTTTCATATCAATTCTGTCTTTAAGCGGAGGAACAATATCTGCCTTAATTAAAATTATTACTTCCTTTTTAATTAGTTGTTTTGAATCATAACCAAATAAATATTTTAGACCAAAAAACCACCAAGGCAAATCTTTTAGAATTGGAACTCCTCTTCTAACATTAGTTTCTTGATTATCATATAAACCACCAATTACAACTTCTTCACCATTTAGTAAAAGCACTTCTGTTGTAGCTTCTGTCTTACGTATTTCTGTAGAGACTACATCAGGACTAGCTGATGACCTCTCGACTTTAAGTTTTAGCAATACATAACTGACATCGTCTTCTTTATATATGAATGGAGTAACATTTATAATAGTTCCGGTTGATATAAAAACATCTATTACATTACCAGCAAAATCTCTTTGCTTAATAGAAATATCAGAACCAATTTGAATACGACCTTCCTTTTTATCTCTAACTGTAATTGAAGGGCGCGCAATAACTTCGCCTAAATTTTCTGATTCAAAGAATTTAAATGCGGCAGTTAAATCTCCCGAAAAATCTCCGGCAGTAAAAGAAGACTTGCCTGTAACTGTAAAATCTGAAGTTTCTCCGGTTTGCTGATTTGCTGTAGTTGTTGCTGCTCCATCTTGTCCAGCATTACTTTCTCCAAAAGATACCAAGTTAGTTCCTAGTTCTAATCCTGACTTAGAAAGAATTAAATCCCAATTCACACCTCTTTCACGCATTTCTGTTACACTTGCTTCAAAAATTACGGCGCTAATTTGAACTTCTCTTGAATCTACCGCAGCGTAAATATCTTCATTTAAATCAGCTCCGGATTCACCTTTAGATTTCACAACAATTACTTCTGCTCTTTCTTCAAATTCCAAATTATTGTATTGAACAATTACTAAAAGTGCTTTTAGATAAGGCATTTTATTTATTTGAATGCCAATCGGCGTTTCAAGATTAATGGTAGAAACTACTTTTTTTCCTGTAAGTTTTTCACTTACTTTACTAAGAACTTCAACAGCCTTATTAAAAGGAATTGTTTCTGAAAGTGTCACAAGCTCTTCGGGGTTTGTGTAGCCGCTCAATTCTTTCTCTAAGTAATTCTGAGCATTAATAGAAAGAATCATAAACATAAACGTTATAAAAATTCTAAATCTTTTCATTTTATTGGTCCGTCTTATTTTCTTTTTCAAGTGATAAAACAACTTTCTCAATTATGCCCCCTTTATTCAATATAAAGTGAACTGCATTATCGGCAAAGTCAATTTCAGTTAAGTATCCTAAGTAAACTTCGTCACCTTCCCATAACAAATAAGTATTTCCCTTTGAGTCCGATATGAAAGCACCGTCCGGAATTATTGCTAAAAGTTTTCCACTTTGCACATCTAATAAATTATCAACATTAGGCGGAATTTCATTTCTGATTAGCGGATAAAAGAAATCAAACAATGGATTTGGTTTTAATCTGTTTTCTCTCAACTCAGATGTTGCAAATCTGTTATCGTCTGAGAAATAAACTGAAACTATAAATTTAAAACTGACTAAATAAAGGGGAAATCCATCTTCATCAACTTTAACCAAATTTGTAATTGATCCGGAAGATATTTTTTTCAGTTCTTTACTTTGTTCAATAGCATAAATTAATGAGTAAAGATCATTAAAACGAGCAGTTCCATTTATTGTATAAACGTAATATTTGAAAAATTCTTCTTGAACTAAATTTTGATACTCAATATTAACAAATGAATTTGAAGAAAAATTAAAACTGACTCTATTTACAAAATCATAAAAACGTGATTGGGCTAAATCAACCGGAACATTGAATTTTCTCAGCGCCAACACAGAATCTAACTGGGCAGAACGTTTTTTAAGATCTTCTAATTGATAAAGAAGTTCATCAGTATCAAAAGCACTTACTTGCAATTCCTTTACTTGTTTTTCTTTTTCACTTATTTCATCTTGTTGATATAAAGAAGTAAAAAGAATTCCGCCTGCAATAATCAGAATTAGTATTGAAATTAGTACGAGAGTATTTTTAAGTTTACGGTCCATTCTAATCTTCTTTTTTACTGTTATCAGTTAGACCAAAATTTAAATTAAATGAATATGCGTTAGTTTCTCTAAGCGGATCATAAATAATACTTTTCAGAATTGAGTTATAATTAAAATCTGCATATTCAGTAAGGACACTTCTGTTTAACGAAAATCCACTTGCCGTAATTTGATTTGGTCCGGTTGCTTCATATTTAGTTATCCAGAAATTTCTTCTACGTTCTATAAAATCTGAAGTTCTATCAATAGCATTGCTCCAAACTTCAGTTCCGGAAACTACTTGATCTAGAAGCATCATTGTATTATCGAAGCTGCTAATTCTTGTTTCAAGAGGTGTAATTTGATCTAAAATTTCTTGATTTTGAGCTTTCAATTCCGTCAATCGTTCTATCTCAAAATCCAGCTGATTCATTTCTTGATAGTTGGATAAAATATTAATTGTGAAATAAAAAGTTGCACCGAAAATCAATGGAAGAATTGCATAACTATGCCATCCAAACTGAAAAGCTTTTTGATTTTCCACAATATATTTAGGCAGAATATTTATGCCGGAAAATTCTTTTGCCTGCTCTGCAAATAATTCTAATCCGGCTGCAATTGGGATTGCAAAAGAGCTTACTTCTTCTTTTTTCTCATCTGATAAAGACGAGAAATCTATTCCATCAATTTTCAATTCCGTTACATTTGCTTCCGGAAAAGTGCCGTAGAAAGAAAGAATTAAATTTTCCGAATTATCTTCTCCGCACAAAATCACGTTGTCTAATCTTGGAATTCCGCCATTTTCCATTTCAAGAAGAATCTTAGAAAAATAAACATCATATGTATGAAGATTCTGTGTTCCAATATCTAAAGTAGAACCTACATGTTTAAGTTTATTACCTTCAAGGAAAATTAATTTACTGTATTCCCGACCTGTATAAATTATGAGTGTAAAATCTTCCGGAAAAAATTTGGTAGTTCTTGAAACTAAATATGCTAGAGATATATCAGCACTTTTAATTGAATTTATTTTATAATATCGTTTGTCATTATTTGCAGCAAGCATATTAATCATATTAACACAAGGAACGTCCTCTTCAATAAATGCGGAAAGAGTTGAAGCGCCATTTATTTCAACACAATCGATATGATCTTTTTGAATTGTTAAATTTTTTGTATCGCTGATATCCTTAATAATATTATCAAGAAGTTTCTTTTTATCTTTAAGTCTTTCACCTTCATAAACATGATAATTTATTACAGGCTCAGTAATGACGGGCAAAAACACTGCATTATTGAGTTTGAATTCAGAAAGCTCTGCTGCAAGATGTTTAATCATTTCATCATTAGTATCACCACTTGCAGTAGAAGTATCATCAAAAGAGAATTCATCCCCAACTTCTCCTAAGGAAAAATCCGGAACTGCTTCTGACCTAGAGGTAGAATCTACATCTAAATTTCCTGTAATAGATACCATTTTTAAAACTTTAATACCGCTTTTGTCTTTCTCAAAGACAACAGCTTTTGTTTCCGAACCTTCACAATATAGGCTAATTAGTTGTTTCATCTATTAAACAGCCTTTAATAACTGGAGCATTCTTGTTTTATTATTTGAATAAGCCAAAGCATTCTCTCTTGTAATTTTTCTTTGCTGGTATAAGTTAAGCAAATCTTGTTCCATCGTAATCATACCTTGTGGAGCGCCTTGATTTATCATTCCATAAATTTCGCCTGTGTTGTTATTTTTTATTGCTGCCTTTACACTTGGCGTAACAACTAAAACTTCTTTTGCCATTACTCGTTTGCCATCTAAACTTGGTACTAATTTTTGTGAAGCAACACTTACAAGAACGTCAGCAAGCCTATTTCTTACACGATCTTGTTCAATTGGATTTACTTCAGCAATTATTCTATCAATTGATTCAACCGCAGATGAAGTATGCAATGTTGAAAAGACTTTGTGACCGGTATCCGTAACCTCCAGAGCAGCCATAATTGTATCGGGATCCCTCATTTCACCAATTACTATTATATCGGGATCTTGACGCAAAGCTTGAATTACACCTTCCTTAAAAGACAAAACGTCTCTTCCAACTTCTCTATGTCTTACAATGCTTACATTTGATTTATGAACATACTCAAGCGGAGCCGCAATTATTACAATATGCGCAGGATCATATTTATTATGATGATCAATAATGGAATCTAAAGTTGTTGATTTACCCGAACCTGTAATTCCGGTTATGAGCGATAAACCAAATTTCATGTAATTATGGCTCATCATTTTTACAGCTATTGGATGAAATCCTAATGATTCTATTGATCTCACTTCAGATGAAATTGAGCGCATATTTAATGCTATAGTATCAATATCAAAATAGGCATCTGCTCTAAATCTGATAGTTTTATTTACGGTTTCATAATGAAATGAATAGCTGAAATCTAAATTTCTGCTTATTAACAAATGTTTACTTTGGTTCATATTGAGAAGACTAATTATAAGAACTGTTGTTTCGTCAGGAGTTAATTGAGGTAAATCTTTGGCTCTTTCTTTCTTACCATAAATTCTGTACCAAATATAATTTCCACAACCAAAGCCGCCAATTTCAACATCGGAAGCACTTCTTTCAACCATTGTAGTTAGTATATGGTTTGTAAATTTGTATAAGATAATTTTATTTTCTTGTGGAATTTCTTTAATTCTATCAACAATAAAATTAACTTTTTCCGGACCAATAACTGTCGGCGGAATTTTAGCAACGAATGCTGATAGAATATTTTTAACGTCTTGAATCATAATTAGAATATAATATTATATTAAGGAAAATTGTTCTAAAAAAACTTTTTGAAATACCATTTATTTCTTGTCGTCATAGCGACGCTACTTAAGAATGCTTACTTACTCCCATTTAAATGGTGTCATTGCGAACGTTCTTTGTGAAGCAATCTTTCCGTTAATAAAGCACAATTTCAATTGCTTTATTTTTTTTGGCGAGATTGCTTCGGTTAAAAACACCTCGCAATGACGGAAATTATTTGTTCTATTCTCTTATTAGCCTTTTTACTTTTGCTTTTAGCAGTCATTGCGAATTAATCTCACGCGGGAGACGTTTCTTGTGAAGCAATCTTTCTGCTAATTCAACACTATTTTGTGTCTATGGAAGATTGCCCTCCTTGCCTAGCAAGCGAGGCAGGCTTCGGTAAAAGACACCTCGCAATGACGAAATTATTTATTAATTACTTTTAAAAACTTCCTTCTTATGTCTTATGTCTTTTTTCTTTCTTCTTTTAGATAAAACAGATTAACTTAATCTTCAGTAGTTGCGGCTATTACTTCCTGCAAAGATGTAGTTCCAAGTTTTACTTTTTCTAAACCGGAATCTCTAAGAGTTAAAGAACCATCTTTTTTTGCTTGCTTTCTAATTGCATCTTCATCAACTTCATTTCCCGATTTAACAACCATCTCTCTAATTTCTTTTGAGAAATAAAGCGCTTCATGAATTGCCATTCTACCTTTAAAACCGGTTTTGTTGCAGTAGTCGCAGCTTCCGGCTTCATAAATTTCGAACTGTTTCCATTCTTCTAAATTTATTCCGGCAGATTCTGCAACTTTGGGATCAATTGAAGTAACTCTTTTCTTGCATTTATCGCATAGTTTTCTAATCAATCTTTGGGCAACAATAATATTTATTGCATAGGCAATTAAAAACGGTTCAATTCCCATTTTATACAAACGCGCTACTGCACTTGGTGCATCATTTGTATGAAGAGTTGAAAAGGTTAAGTGACCGGTATTAGCAAGCTTAATAGCAGTTTCGGCAGTTTCTTTATCACGCATTTCGCCGACTAAAACAATATCAGGATCATGTCGCAGAATTGATCTTATCGCCTGCTCAAAATTCATTTTATGACCAATTTTCAACTGGCGCGCTCCTGCAATTACATACTCAACCGGATCTTCAACAGTTAAAACATTTTTGGTCGGATCAATCACTTGGTAAAGTGCAGCTACCAAAGTTGTACTTTTACCGCTTCCTGTTGGACCGGTTAAAATAATCATTCCTTGGGGTTGACTAATAGCTTTTTCAAAAGCTCTTCTAGCATAGCCGGTTAAACCAAGTTTATTTAAATCTGTTATTACTTTTCTGTCATCTAAAATTCTTATTACAATACTTTCAAATTTATTCCTTAATTCTGTTCCAACCATAGGCAAAACAGAAACACGAAATCTAATTACATGTCCGTCAATTTCTCTTTGTATAAAACCATCTTGCGCACGTTCTCTTTCAAACCTATCCATTCCTTTTGAACGATCCTTTACTACAGCCATAATTGCTTCAGGCAAAGTTCCTTCTTGCGCATGCCATAACATTAATTTGCCATCAACTCTAAAATGGAATTCTGTTCTTCTTGAATTTCTTGGAAGGATATGAATATCACTAACACCTTTTCTAACACCTTCAACAAGGCACGCTTCAACTAAATTGATTAATGCGCTCTTGTTTATTTCTGCATCAAGTTCTTCTTCATCAACATTTGCTTCTTCAACTTCAACAGAAAATTCTTCCGCATTCTCTTCAATCATTTTTAAGAATTCATTTTCAGGCGGAACAAGAATGTGAATAAGTCTATCGTAGTCTTTTTTTCGAAGATAATTTATTTCGAATTTTTTGGCATTAAGTCCATATGCAATTTTTGTCAAAGCTCTATCGGTAGGATCAACAGCGGTTAAAACAAGTTTGTCTCTTTGTTTATCATCAAATTTGAAAGGAATTACTCTGTGTTCAATAAGAAGATTTTTAAATTCATCCCCTTCACTGTTCATCAATTTTCGGATTTCGTCAATTCTTTCATCCGATAACTCTTCAATTTTTATGTTAAGTTCTCTAAAAGCATACAGAACTGCTACTTCTCTAAAAATTGTATCATGGTCAAAATTAAAATCCTGTACTAATATTTGTGCTAAATTTCTCTTCAGTTTTGATTGATCAGCATTTTTAATTTGTAATGACTTTTCTAAAATATTGGTATCAATTATTCCTTTTTTTAGAAGAAGATATCCAATTTTGTCCGTCATTTCTAAATTTGTATCAATCATTCACTTCTCATTATTTCATCATTGGAGATTTTGGGCTGATTGTTGCTGTCTCTGCTGAAACTAAAGTTAAACCGATCATAACAATCATAATTACCATTGCAATTGCAACTTGAATAAGCTCAATAACATTTTTAAGTCTGAATACTGTTTCGCTTTCATAATAATTAGCTAGCTGCAAAGCAGTATTTTTAATAGTACCGGTTTCTTCACCGGAATGAAATCTTGAAACTGCAGTATCCGTAAAAATATTCGCGGCTTCAAATGCTTCTGTTAAGCCTACTCCTTTTTTGATCATTAGCGGAATTGCAACTTGTTTTATTTGCTTTTCAAAATAAGAATTTCCCGTTGCTTCAGCAGCAATTCTTATTGGTTCTATACTTTCAGCCGCACCGGTATATAAAGTATAAAATACGCGGCAAAAAACTTCAATATTTGTTTTATGAATTAATGAACCCATTATAGGAATTTTATATTGATATTTATCAATAACCAATCTTCCTTTTTTCGTCATACCAAAACGCCAAAATGCAATAAAAGGAGCAACCATCGCAATCATGACAAGAAGTAAATTACCCATCAAAAAATCTGAAACTACCAATGTAAAAGCAGTCATAGGAGGAAGCTCAATTCCAAACTTTACAAATAATTTTGCGGTTTCGGGGAATATATAACCGACATAAAAAAGAACTGCAAGGAATAAAATAAACAAAGTAATGAATGGAGTTATAAGAGCGCTTCTTAAGTTTTTATTAAACTCCATTTGACGTTCTAGAAATTTTGCGGTGGCTTTATAAATCTCAGCCATGTTACCGCTTTTTGAAGCCAATCCAAGCATATAAGCAGTAAATTTTCCAAAAACATGCTGGTAGCGTAAGAATGTAGTCTCGCTATCAGCCCCTTTTTTCATATCATTATTAATCTGCTTAAGAGTTTCTTTAAGTGTCTTATTCTCCAAATCATTAATCATTAAGGTAATAATTTCGCTAAAGGGAAGTTTTTGTTCTAATAATTCAGCTGTAATTTTTACGAAAGAAACTATTGCCTGCTGAGGTGGTTTCATTTGAAAATCAAATAATTTCTTATTTACAGAAATTACTTGATACCCAAGTTTTGTTAAAGCATTTATAACTTCTTGCTTATTAAATGCTCTTTGCTCACCTGTTAAAGGCTTTTCGGTTCCTTTTCTAATTTTATAAAGAAATGATGCTTTTTTTTCTATCTTTTTAATTTTTAATTGATGTTTTTGGGCGAGGAGATTTATTTTCTTTTTCCCTTCAGAAAAAGAATCAACATTGTAGTTACCGGAAACTGTTTGACCGTTAGTTTTAACTGCAGTAAATCTTAGTTCGACCATTTATTTTTTGCTCTAAAATTTAGCAAGGCGGTTAGAATATGTTTTCTAACCACCTTACTTTTGTATGAATTTATTTTAACAAATATAGCTGTTTTTACATAATTTATTAAGGAGCAGCAGGAGTGCCAAAAGTTGTACTAGTAATTGCTGTAGGAGTAACAACCATAGTAACAAGTACTGCACCGGAAGCATCTGACTCTGTACCTGTCCCAACAATGGTCAATTCTTGTGCGCCTGAATCCGTACCAAGCACATAAGTACCATTTCCAGTTGTAGCTAATTGAGCTGGAATGGTCCAATTTGTAAATGCATTTCCTCCACCACCAAGCGCAACTGGTTTTCTATAATATTGCTGAGCAAGAGATGCTAAAGTTGTGCAATCTGCAACTACAGCATCTTGATTTGCTTGGTAAGAACTTGCTGTAAAAACATTAATACCAACTACTACCGCTATACCAACTATAATAACTCCAAGAACGATTAATAAAAGCTGCTGTTGTCCCATTGTGTAACCCCTTTGTTTGTTGTGTGTTTAATTTATTATTGTAACATTATATGTATCAGGTAAAACTCGTATACTAACTTTTATTGTATCTGTATTTGTAACAACTTCAGTGCCAGTTCCAATAATTGTCAATTCATTCGCTGTAACTTCACCATTAAATTCAAAATTTCCACTAGCTGTTATTTTAAGAGAACTTGGAATAGTGTACCCAATAAAAGACAAACTTCCACCACCATATTCTCTAGGTTTTCTATAATATTTTTGAGCATCCGCCGCTAGATTTACCAGTTCATTTGTAATATTATTTCTATTAGCATCTAAGGAATAGGAATGGTAGAGAGTTATACCTACTATAACAGCTATACCAACGATAATTACTCCAAGAACTATCAGCAATAATTGTTGCTGCCCCATTTTACACTCAATTTGTTATAATGCAACAGATAAAACAAAAACTGAACCACAATTATAAATAATGCTTTATTCTATCAATTGTTGAAAATAAATCTAAAATTTATAAAAAACACTAAATATTTTCTTCAAAGAGGTAAAATGTACTTCTTGTCACATCTCTCAAAAATTGCTTAGGCATTAGTTACGTGTAAAATTTACCAAAAGATGAAATATTTACTTAATGTTTTTTGTTCTTAGATTTATTATCGGAAAAAATATATTTTATTAAAGAGAAAGTTGGAATAAAATTTTGATGAGAAATCTGGATGTAATGCCAAATTTATAACGTAAACAATTTTACTAAAAACCAAGAAACAAGTAAATATTACTGAATGAAGTGGAAGTTTTTTCTAGCATGAATGGATGGGGCTGTCTCAAAAGGATCATTCTGAACTATTCGACTGGCCGGAATCTAATATTTAGATTTTGAGATAAAAGAGATGCTAAAACGAGTCTGCCTTCCGCAGATAAATTCAGCATGACAAAAAATAACTTAGGAGACAGCTCCAACATCCAAGGTTGTTTTTGAAAACCTTGGATGTTTAGAGAAATCTTCTAACGTAATTTTATATGCAATTCTTTTAGTTGATGGTCGTCAACATTAGATGGAGATTCGTCCATTAAAGAAGCGCCGCTGGAAGTTTTTGGGAAGGCTATAACTTCTCTAATTGAATTTTCGCCGGCAAATAACATCACAAGTCTATCGAAACCGAATGCAATTCCGCCATGAGGTGGAGCACCGTATTTGAAAGCATTCATCAAGAAGCCGAATTTAGCTTCTGCTTCTTCATCCGAAATTCCAAGAGCTTTGAACATTGTTGCCTGAAGTTCGGAATTATGAATTCTTATACTTCCACCGGCTATTTCATTTCCGTTCAATACTAAATCGTACGCTCTGGCTCTAACTTCACCGGGATTGCTTTCCATCTTTTCAATGTCTTCAATAAAGGGGGATGTGAATGGATGATGCATTGCATAATATCTTTGTGAGTCTTCATCCCATTCAAATAATGGAAAATCATTTACCCAAAGTAAAGCCGGCTTTGCATCAGGTTTTATTAAATCCAACCTCTTTGCCATTTCTAATCTTAAATTTCCCATCAGCGAAAGTGTTTTTATTTTTTTACCGGAAAGAATAAAAATCAAATCACCGTTTTCTGCATTTAATGTTTTTCGCAAATCTTTCAATTCATCTTCAGAAAAGAATTTTGCAACCGGAGCTTCAATTGTATCTTCTTTAACTCTCATCCAAATTAAACCGCCGGCGCCAAGTTTTTTAACAAAATCAGTTAAACCATCTAATTGATTTCGCGTATAATCGCCGCAACCTCTTGCTAAAAGTCCGGTAATAATTCCTTTGCTTTCAATAGTATCTTTGAAAACTCTAAATTCAGAATTTTTGAAAACCTCATTCAGGGTAATCATTTCTAAGTCAAATCTTAAATCCGGTTTATCACTTCCATATTTTTCCATTGCATCGGCAAATGAAAGTCTTGGAATAGGAAGCTGCAAATCATAATTCAAGACTTCCTTAAACATAACTTTCATTAAGCCTTCCATAACCTCAAAAATATCTTCTCTATCAACGAAAGACATTTCCAAGTCTATTTGAGTAAACTCCGGCTGTCTGTCTGCGCGCAAATCTTCATCTCTAAAACATTTTACAATTTGGAAATATCGATCCAAGCCGGAAACCATTAAAAGCTGTTTATATTGCTGCGGAGACTGCGGTAAAGCGTAAAATTTTCCTTTATGCATTCTACTTGGGACTAAAAAATCTCTAGCACCTTCAGGAGTAGATTTCATTAAAACGGGAGTTTCAACTTCACAAAAATTTTGGTTAGCAAAATAATTTCTTGCAATCTGATACATTTTATGACGAAGCAAAATATTCTTTTGCATTTCATTTCTTCTTAAATCCAAGTAACGATATTTAAGTCGCAAATCTTCGTTTACATCTAAGCCATCTTTAATTTGGAAAGGAGGAGTTTTGGCTTCATTGAGAAGAACAATTTTATCAACCATTACGTCAATCATTCCGGTTGGAATTGCTGAATTTTCTGTTCCTTCAGGACGTTTGCGAACTTTCCCTTCAATTGAAACAACATACTCACTACGCAAATCCTTTCCAATTTCGTAAGCTTCGTTATTATAAGTCGGTTCAAAAACTATTTGTGTTATTCCGTATCTGTCTCTAAGATCAATAAAAATTACACCGCCAAGATCTCTTCTCGTATCAACCCATCCATTCAAAACCACGGACTGTTCTATATGCGATTCTTTTAATTCGCCGCAAGTATGTGTTCTTTTTTTAAACTGCATAAGTAAAATTTGCTCCATATAAAATAAAATTTAGCTTGGAAAATAATCAATTATGAAAGCTTTCCCAAATGCATTAATTTAGTTGTCATAAGTATTTAGCTTAATTTTGAATAAATATTTATTGTTTTGTGTTGTCAGCTAATTTCTATTTCTAAATTATTATTTTGTTTGAATTGATTTGATTTCAAATAATCCATTAACCTTTCTAAATAATTTATATGATTAAAGTAATTTGTGATGAAAATATTACATACGCCGAAGAAGCTTTTTCGGGGCTTGGTAATTTGGTTTTATTACCTGGACGAAAAATTAAAAATACACATCTTTTAGACGCAGATATTTTAATAGTCCGCTCAGTTACTAACGTGAATGAAGAACTTCTCAAAAATAGTTCGGTAAAATTTGTTGGAACTGCAACAATTGGTACTGATCATTTAGACAAAAAATATTTAGAGGATTCGGGAATAAAATATGCAAGTGCTCCGGGATGCAACTCATTTGCTGTAGCTGAATGGGTTATTACTTCCATTCTGTTTTTAATTAATCGTTTTAATTTATCTCCTAAAACCGCCACTGTTATTGGACATGGAAATATTGGGAGTAAAGTTGCACCCCTTATAACTTCACTTGGGATTGATGTCAAAATTGTTGATCCGCCAAAAGCAGAATTAGAGAACATTAATAATTTTTATTTGCTGGATGAAGTTCTAAATTCTGATATAATTACGTTTCATACACCGATGATTAAAAATGGAAAATATCCAACTTACCATTTGATGAATATTGAAAGGTTATCTTCATTAAAAAATGATACAATCTTAATAAACACTTCAAGAGGCGCCGTTGTTGATAATTCGGCTTTGCTAGATATTTTAGATAAGACAAAATTATTTACAGCATTTGATGTTTGGGAAAACGAACCAAATATAAATTTAGAACTTTTAGAAAAAATTAATATTGCAACTCCTCACATTGCCGGTTATTCTCTTGAAGGTAAAGTTAACGGCACAAAAATGATTTATGATGAGCTTTATAGTTATTTAAGTATTGAAAATAAGTGGAAGCCGAGTTTGCCGGAAATAGATAATTGCTTAATTAAATCACGCTCACAAAATTATTATCAATTTCTTTTTGATTTAACAAAAGAATTATATCCAATAAAAAATGACGACTCTGCTTTAAGAAAACATCCATTACAATTTGATGATTTACGCAAAAATTATAACGCCAGAAGAGAATTCTCTAACTTCAAAATAAGCAAAGAAGATATTCCGGAGAAAATTCAAAAAGCTCTAATCCCCTTTAGAATCAATCTAATTTGAATAAACTAATATTTCTCCAAAACTAAAATGTGACTTGAAACCGGTTTGTTTTTAATTTCCTTATTGATTTTGAGATTTGCTTTTTCTGCTAATCCTTTAAGTCCATTATTCGATAAGTAGTTCTTATAATTTTTATAATGATCTCTTCCGGCTGCAAATTCTACTACTTCATTTAAATATTTCCAAAGTCCTTTTGGCTGAGGAGAAACATAATCTAAAAGAATAATTTGTTTGGAAATTTTGCTTACGGAATTTAGAATTTCAATTCGCAAATTCTCATCAACTTCGTGAATCATAAATGAAATAACCGCATAGTCAAAATTTTTATTAAAATTCCTTATATAACTTTCAATATCCGAATGATGGAATTCAATATTTTCAAAATCACTTTTAGTCAAAATGTTTTTTGCAGTATTTACATTTTTGATTGACAAATCAATACCGATAATTTTCTTACATTTATTACTCAATTGAAATTCTAATCGTCCCGTTCCAAAGCCAATATCAATCACTTCAGAGTTTTCTTCAATGATATTTTTAATAATTGAAAATGATTTATCTTGATTTGGTGCAATAAAAAAGTCATAAAACCAACCATCATACCAATGATTTTTGTTTTCCATCTTCATTCTTAATTCCTTTGTGTATTATTAAATAAATATTTTTTGATTAGATACAAAGCAAAAAGAAATGGTGCAAAGTAATAGCATTTTCATTGCGCCTTATATGAAAATAATTTATTATAATGTTACTGTAAGAAATATTTTCATGAAAATTCACTTCAATTATTCCAAGAACAGAAATAAAATACCTTAAAACTTCTTTTACTGATTAAAATTTTTATTAGCGAATTCAATTTCCTTTTCAATAACGGCTATTTAATACTTCTAGTTTACTGAAATGATGTAAAATAATTTTTAGAATAAACAATTACGTGAGGTTTGCTATGTATATCAGAGAAAACACTAACGTATTTTCCAAATCTAATAAAAATTTGTGGGGAATTGTTCTTGCCGGCGGTGACGGAAATAGATTAAAAAATTTTATTGAAAAAATTTACGGATATTATCGGCCAAAACAATTCTGCACAATAATCGGTACAAGATCATTGATTAGACACACTATTGACCGAGCAAAAATGATAATTCCCACTGAAAAAGTTTTAACCATAATTACAAAACATCATTCAAAATATGTTGCCGAAGAAATAAAGGACCAACCAAAAGAAACTATTGTAGTGCAGCCATATGCGAGAGAAACCGGCGCAGGAGTTTTATTGCCGATCATTAAAATTTTCAAATCTGATAGAGATTCTACAATTGCTATTCTGCCATCTGATCACTTTATTGTTGAAGAAGAAAAGTTTATGCAATACGTTAACGAAGCTTCTTTTTTTATAGAATCCAATCCCGATAAAATAGCAATGTTTGGTATAAAGCCGGACTATGTTGATTCTGGTTTTGGTTGGATTGAAAAGAGTATTTCAATAACGCATGAGCATCTTACAATTAATAAAGTTGAAAGATTTTGGGAGAAACCTAGTAAAAATAAAGCTGATGAACTATTCATGAATGGTGGATTATTAAATACTTTTATTCTGGTAGGTAAAAGCAGAACATTTCTTCAATATGCACAGGAAATTACTCCGGATCTTTTCGATGAATTTATTCCTCTGTTAATAAATAAAAATAAGGAAACTGAGAATTTACTTATTGAACAAATTTTTCAATCTGTTCCTCTTATAAATTTCTCGTCGGATTTTTTGACAAAGATTTGTGAACATCTTTGTGTTATAGAAACAAAAGATATTTATTGGAGCGATTGGGGCGAAGAACAACGAGTAATAAGTGATTTAAAAAAAATAGAAAAAGCCAAATACAAAAAGAAATCAGTATCTTCAGAAGAACTGGCAATTTTTAACTAATTCAAAATGCTAAAGAGTATTTTAGTATTTGCAAAATAAAATATGGTCTTTTCTTCCAAAGTCTATCAACTTTCCGGCAAGAAATAAGTTCAAGGACTTTCAAATCACTCGAAATTTATTTTATCAGCATCATTTTTCGGCTCTGAATGAAACTGTCTGTCATTAATCTGTATAAATAAATTCCGCTGGGCAAATTTGATGCATCAAATTTAACTTCATAATTTCCAATTGACTTCATCTCATTAACTAACGTTTTAATTTCATTTCCTAAAACATCATATACTTTTAGACTAACAAACTCATTACTCGGAACTCGATAATTTATGCTTGTTGAAGGATTAAAGGGGTTTGGGTAATTCTGCTCAAGTAAAAACTTAGCCGGAATAATCTCAGTCAATTCTGCATCAACATCTTCAACAGATGTTACAATTACATTGGGGGACATTTTTCTGTTTATCATAATCATTACAGCATCTGTAATTAAATGTTTTCCTTCTTCAAGAAGTGTATTATCAAGTTTTACAACTTTTTGAATTCCCTTTTCCAGATAAACCGTTGATAATTTCTGCCATCCCTTCTTTTTTGTGTTTGATTGATCATAAGAGACATTAATAGAATCATTTGTAGAGTAAATTGTATAATTAGCATTTTTTGACCATATAGTATTTGGTACTGAATAGGTATAAACATCAAAATAGGCCGGGAATTTTACATCAATACTATATTCTGCAGAAGCATAATTTTGCTTTGATGAATTTCTAAGTATTGATCCATCAAAACCTGCCATTTGGTATTCACTCCAATCCCCAATAAAATTCACATTCAGATCTGTCTCATTAACGATATCAGCTTTAGGTCTCCAAACACCTTCTCTGTCCGGCATAACAGCTTCTTCTTGATAAAAATTTTCTTTAAGCAAAGTTCCCAATTGATCATCATTTTTTCTAAGACCTTCATAAAAGAAATATGCTTCACCTTTAATTCCTTTGTCTCTATTGGTTTGAATGGCTTGTGTTAAATATTCGGGCGACATAACATATGCATTTGAACCTGTACCGATATTCATTAAAATTCCGGGGAATAGTATATCAAGTTTATCATTTCCAACTTGAGCAATTGCTTGATTTAATTCATATAAATAGCTGTTAAAATCATATCGATATAATTGAGGAATAAAATGATCTACAATATCTTCATCAATCCAAGTCTTTGCATCCTGAAGATAGTTATCATAACCCCAAGGATAAATACTTGGTGAGGAAGAAACGAAATGATACTCACCATAACTCTTTGTGATTTCGCGAATGTGTCTATACCAATCATTCATTTTATCAGCCCGCCATCTTTTCCAAGCAGAATTATTATAATCATTAGGCGGAAAAGCGCCATTGTGATCTTGCTTGTAAAGTTCAACTGTTACAGAATCATATCCCCCTTCAACGGGCATTGCCGGGATTCTGTCAGAAAATTCAACACCATCAATGTCATAATTATTCAGAGTTTCTTTTACTAATGAATTGATAAAATTTTGCACATCGGGATTAATTGGGGACATCCAATCGAATCCATTTTTTGTAGCAATTTTTCCGTCCATTGTTCTGCAAGCCCACTCAGGATATTTTGCAAGAATATGACCCCCAAACGGAGCAGTTCCACCGGAGTACCAGCTTGCAAATCCATATTCAAACCAAGGAAAAACTTCAATTCCGTTTCTGTGAGCTTCTATAACAACTCTTTCAAGAGGATCACGACCATAAAAAGTTGATTCAATTGATCGTCCAAAAAGAGAATCCATTGTAGCGCTTGGGTATTGAGTCCAGCCGCCATTAAGCACAACAACCAATACAGCATTGGCATTTATCGATGCCAGATAATCCATTCCATTAGCAATATTCTCATCAGAAAAAAGAATTTGTGAATCAATATCTGTAAGTTTTACACCTCTAAATTCATTTAGAATTTGTGCATTAATTGAAACTATAGTTACAAGGATTAGGATTATTATCTTTATCATATTTAATTTTCATTTATTGTGTTATTGATGGAGATTGCTTGTAAATATTTACTTCCAAGATAAGATTAATTCCCCAAAACCCTATTGATATTGGGGAATAACCATTTATATATTGAATCATTCGATACTATTTTAATAACATCATCTTTTTAACTTGTCTAAAATTTCCAACATTTATGCTGTAGAAATAAACTCCGCTTGTTAAGTTATTTGCATTAAATTCAACACTGTATTTACCTGCTCCTTGCTGCTCATTGACTAATACGGCAACTTCATTTCCTAATACATCAAAAACTTTCAGACTGACGTATTCGTTACTTGGTACTGAATACACAATACTAGTTGAAGGATTAAACGGATTTGGATAATTCTGTTCAAGCAAATATTGTTTTGGGTAGTTAATTGTTATTTCGGTTTCCTCTTCAACAGAAACAATTACATCCGGAGATAATTTTCTGTTAATCATAATCATAACAGCATCGGCAACAATATATTTTCCATCTTCAAGAAGGGAATTATCCAAAGTAACAACTGATTTTAAACCTTTTGAAAATTTAGCAGTTTCAATTTTTTGCCAACCTTTCAATGATAAATCACTTTGATCAACAATAACTTCCTTATCTCCATCGTCAGAATGGATTAAATATCTTGCGTTTTTAGTCCAAGGAGTATTTGGAGTTCTGTAACTATACACATCAAAATATGCATCAAAAGGAACATCTACTTTATATTCAATCTTTGCAATTTCACTATCATTTGTTCTTATAATTGCTCCATCAAATCCTTGAATTAAATATTGTTCCCAGTTTCCTGTTTTAGAAACAAGAGGATCATCTTCATTAATAATATTTGCTTTTGGACGGTATTTATAACCATTTCTATATGGTAAAATTGCTTTATCTTGGTAATAATTATTTTTTAGATATTCACCTAAAGAGCTATTATTATTTCTTAATCCTTCATAAAAGAAAAAACTTTCACCTCTTACCAATTTATTTCTATTCGCTTCCAGCATTTGTCCTAACAATGATTCTGAAATTATATAACTTCCTACATTCATTAGTACACCTGCAAAAAAATCATTTGCATCATACTGTCCAACATCATTAAAGGTTTGGTTAAGTGCATAATTATAATTTGCCATATCGTATTGATAAAGCTGAGGAACAATATTATCAAGTAAATTCTTCTGAGCCCAAGATTTGGAATCTTGCAGATATTCTCTATAGCCCCAATAATATGGAGTTGGCGAAACTGATAAAATCAAATTTTCATTTCTTGATTTTACAGAATCTCTCCAACGAGATAAAAATTCTGTTAATTTATCTGCGCGCCACTTCATCCATGCAGCATCAAAGGTATTTGTTGGCGGAGAATTTCCGTTGTTTTCAGCTTTATAAATTTCAACAGTTGCATTATCATAACCACCTTCAACCGGCATTGCGGGGAGTCTGTCATCACCTTGCACTCCGTCAACATCATAATTATCAAGAACTTCCATGGAAAGAGAAAGCATATAATCTTGAACTTCAGGATTTGTTCCGGCAAGCCAATCAAAGCCATTTTTTACAAGTAAATCTCCATTTTTATTTTTTCCTGCCCACTCGGGAAATTCCGCAACTATGTGTCCCCCATTTTGACTGTAAGAGGAAGAAAAGCCAAATTCAAACCATGGAATAACTTCAATACCATTGCGATGAGCTTCTATAACGAGGCGTTCAAGATAATCTCTATTGATATAGGAATTTTCCGGCAGAACCGGGACTCCGAATAATGAGTCCATAATTGCAGATGGATATAGTGTATATCCTTTATTATAAACTACCGGAAAGACAACATTAATATTCATTGAAGCAAGGTAATCCATAGCTTCAACAATATTTTGATCAGTTGTTAAAACTGAACTTGCTACATTTGTTAACCAAACGGCTCTAAATTCTTCTTTAGTATTCTGAGCTTTTTGGGAAACACTGTTTAATAAAAAAATCAGCAAAAAGATTTTAGGATTGATTTTTTTAAATCCGACAAAAGTATTAGTAAGCCAATTAAAAAGATTCCCGCTTAAAACATGCGGGAACGGAAATGCAAATAATTTATTTATTTTTTTAAATAACAAAATTTTATTCAATATTCATCCTCTTAATTTACCAGTAAAGGAAAATCAACTTTATCTTTATAAATATCTATGAAAAAATCTTTATACTTTTTGACTCCTTCATAAAAGAAATAAACTTCTCCGTTAATACCATTCTTTCGATTAATTTCAAGCGCTTCTTTCAAATAATCCTTTGGAGCTTGGTACTCACCTACATTCAATAAAACTCCAGGGAAGAACTTATGAAGATTCTCTTTGCTGATTTGTTCATTAACAATTTCACTGATCGCAATTTCATAGCGGTCTATTTCGTATCTGTAAACTTGCGGAATAATTAAATCAACATATCCCTTTTCGACCCAAGTCGGCCAGTCTTGCAAATATTCTTCTTTGCTCCATGAATAAAGGCTCGGAGCCATTGAAACTATCAATTTTTCATTATAAGATTTTACTGAAGAGTGAATTTTTTTCATAAAATCATTTAGAATATTTGCTCTCCATTGCACCCATTCTTCATCTTTTGAATCTTTTGGTGGTTCATTTCCATTATGCAAATCTTTATAAAGACTAACAGTATAATCATCGTATCCGGCTTCAGAAGGCATTGCCGGAAGTCTATCATCACCTTGAATTCCATCAATATTATAATTCTCTACTACTTCCATAATAAGAGAAAGCACAAAATCTTGTACTTCAGGATTGAAGCCATTCATCCATTCAAATCCATTTTTCTGAACAAGGTTTCCATCAACATTTTTTGAAGCCCATTCAGGTTTCTTTTTGATTAACACTCCGCCATTTTCTTCAAAGGAAGATGAAAAACCAAATTCAAACCATGCAATTACTTTTATATTTTTTTTATGTGCTTCTTCAATTAATTCCTTTAATGGATCTCTTCCGGTAAAAAGCGTATCAATTTCAACTCCTGTAAATTCCTTCATAATTTTTGAAGGATATGTAGTCATTGCTTTATTCCATGTAACAACAAAAATAGTATTGATTCCAAGTTCATCACATAAATCAACTGTATTAATAATATTTCCCTTTGAATTTAGCGCATCGCTATCAACATTTGTAAGCCAGACTCCTCTCACTGCTTCCACTTTTGTACTTCCAAAATTTATCAATGTAAATGAAAGAAAAATTATTAAAAGAAACTTTTTCACTATTCAACCTCAATAATTTATAACCGTATTTGAAATCCAGCTCTAAAATCGAAAAACTGCATTCCGCTTACATTCTCAATATCCAATGATAATGCAGGCCAAAGCTCTCCGATAATAATTTTATAATTTGCGCCTGTATTGAACCAAACCGGTTCAAATATTTTTACAGAAAAGTTTATTCCTAAATTTAAAGCTCCGTTCCAATCCATTTGAGATTGAGACGGAACTTGTAAAACATCAACCAATACTTGCGTTGTATCATTTGGAGTGACATACAGAGAATCAAAATATTCACCGCGATTATTATCCCAGTAGAGGAAACCAAATCCTATGTTAATATCAGATTCAAAAAAATCAGTTGCTAAAATTTTCATCCGAGCTTCAACTGAAAGTCCGGCAACTGTTAAATCCATATTCATCTTGGTTAGAGGTATTTCTGCAGTTTGTGTAATATCATTAAAATCATAATTAACTTTTCTTACTATCTTATCTTTATTAATGTCAGTCATTTTGAAATATTCTAACTTAGCAAGCCAAGTCCATTTTTGACTTACTTGTTTTCCTAAATAAAACGATCCTCCAAAAGTACCGTTAAATCTATCTGCTAAAGCACCGGTTGGCAGATAATAATTTCCGTTTGCCTCAATAATGAATGAATCCTTTTGAGCAAATAGAGTTGACACAAATAAACTTGCGATAAGTAAAAATTTTATTTTTTTCATATATCAATAATTGATTGTTAATCCTAGTTTGAAAGAAATTTCATTTTCGAAAGGGAATTCAGAATATCCCATTTTATCTGAAGATAGAATTTGAGAATAAATGAATTCGCCATTAACACCAAAACCTTCAGAAATACTATAGTTAAGATCAAATCCTCCTAAAACAACAAGAGGATTTCCTTTTTTATTTGGAGCAAAATTTCTAAATGTATAAGTAAAAGAATAATTTTCAGCAGGATATTGCTTCGTCCATGTTTCTTGGGCATAAAGTCTTTTTGTAAAGAAATAAACTCCACCACCAACAATAGGTGAAAAATGAAAATCACTTGTTAAATCAAGCTCATAATGAAAAGTTAATATAGCTGGAATAACATCCATTTTTTGGACTGATCCAATTTCTACTGCTAGATTTGGATCAGCTTTTATATCGGATTGAATTTTATTGAAGTACCTTTCATTCCAGAAATTCCATCCCCAACCGAATAACTGATCGGGTTGACTTATAGAATAGAGTTTATAACCAATTGAAAGACTAGCAGAAAAATTATCATATAAATTAAAATTTATTTTTAACTGCCCGCCAAGAGCATCAATATTTTCTATATTTAATCTTTTGCTAATCGGGAGTGAATAATCAGCTTGTGCTTGAATTGACTTTATTATCTGTGCATTAACTGCAAAGCTAAAAAAGAAGATCGATAAAATTACAATTTGCTTTTTCATATTTTATTTTAACTAAATTCCTAATTGTAATGTGAAGCGAGTTATATTTCCTAATCTGCCGTAATCAGAATAAGCAAAATCTATTGTAAGCGGAATTGGAATCGGAGCGTTAATACCAACTCCGAAACTGAAAGATTCTTCATCATAGAAGAATTTGTATCCGCCTCTAAGTACAATAATATTTTTCCAGCCTAATTCTGTTCCAACATTTACTCTTTCATCGCCATTGTTTGGATTTACGGCTTCAGCAATGAGTGTAACTCTGTATTGAGAATCAAAATCTCCTAAAACTTCAGCAGCCGCACCTAACCTTAATACTGCGGGCATTTTGAACTCATCATTTATAAATTTTGAATTTACACCAAAGTTCTGTATTGAAGCGGCAATTCGGAGAGAACTTAATCCTGTATAGTAAAGAACACCGCCATCAAAAAGAATATTGTCGGCTTTATAAATGTCGATTTTTTCTTGAACATATTTTAGTTGAACACCGAATGAGAATCTATCAGTTAACATTCTTGAATAAGTCAATCCAAGTGATAATGAATTTGCATCAAAGTTTCCAATAACACTATATACTTTTTGACCGCTAGCAACAACTGTTCTGGGCATTTCGCCATAATCCATCATAAATAAACCAATTCCAATAACTCCAAAGCCAGTATTATAAGCGTAGCTTGTTGCATAATTTTTTATATCAGCAAACCATGGCGCATAAGAGACTGACACAGAATGCGAATTCTTCATAAAACCTAATGCGGCGGGATTGTTAAATATGGAAGATGAATTTTGATCTGACAAAGCGATTGAAGCTTCCGCCAGAGCTGCAGTTCTTGCTGTTGCCGGAATTTGTAAAAATGAAAATCCGGCAGTTGCTGTTTTCTTAAACTCTTGAGCTGCTAATGCTAAAGATAAAATCAAGAATATAAGTGTAAGTTTCTTCATAAACATTTATCTCACTATTGCAAATTTGCCAATTTTAGTATTACCACTAAATTCAACATGATATATATAAACACCGCTTTCAACAAACTGTCCAAAATCTGTAACTTGATCCCATGAAAGAATAGCACCATCACCAGGTCCGGCTTCAAGTGTTCTTACTAAATCTCCTCTTACAGTATAAATTCTTATTGTGCATGGATTAGGAATATTTACAAACTGAATTCTATCTTGTTCACCTGGACGAGAAAATCCTTCACCAATAACAAATGGATTTGGTACTACAAGAATCTCATCTAAATTTTGTTTTGGAGGAAGTGTAGCAATAAATGGTAAATCAATTCTGTTTGCAAATATTGACGATTCCATTGATGGAACATTATTAACAGTATTTACACCAGTCCAACTGGCTTTTCCATTATCAAAAGACGTTATTGAATAATAATATGCATTGCCAATAGAAACAGCAGCATCTTTATATGTATAATCAATACCATCAAAATAGTTTACATCACCGGTAAGCACTGTATCAATAGCAACCCAAGGACCAATGGGTAAATACTCTGATCTATAAATAATATAACCTGCTAAATCCATTTGTCCATCATCCGGATCGGGAACTGACTCGGCATCATTATTCCATTTAAGAACAATTGCTACATCTTGACTTTCTCTGTTGTAATCAATTGTAAAATCGGGAGCCGCCGGTGGATCAGGATGATTTAATAAATTATCATAAGTAAATTGAGCTCTTTTAGCTGTTGCATTAAATGCTTTTCTAGCTTCCGCATCAATCACATTAGATGGTGTATTTGTTGGATCAATTACTAAGCTATAATCGGGCCCATCAACCATTTCCGCAACAGCAATAACTATTGAATCTCCAGGATTCAAATCATAAGGGCCAACGGACATTAAAGACCACATCCTGGATTTTCTCATAAAATTCACATCTGAAAAACTTTCAACAAAATTTGCGGCTAATCTAATATCTTGAAGCACTTCATATTGTGCTTCTCTAGAGCCAATATTTGTAAATGGTCCGCTTAAGTCTATTGAATTACTTGCTGCCGACCATCCTTGTTGTTTTACTTTTGAAATTTGTCCGTCTTTATTTTGAGAAGCAAAAAGAAGTTTAAATCCAGTATAAGCAGGTGCTAAATATTCTCCGGAAGCTTCACCGTCAACAACTGGTCCCATAGTTTGCGAAAGCCCAAATGATTCATTAGCATTTTGAGTTTCTTCGTAATCAAAAGCTCTTCCGAAAACTAATCTGTCAACAAAATTATAATTGAAACCGGTATTTCTTGCTCCGGGTGAAAGCGATGGGAATAAGACAGTCCATGCTCTAGAATTAGCATGAAGCCCATAAGTAATAAGAGAATAAAAATCTTTTAAAGAATCTGCCAAAAATTGATCTGCCGGAATTTGTGGTTTAATCTCATCATAAATATTCTTAATAACATATTCGTGAATAATATAATTTTCATCTAATTGAGAACCACTCCACTGATGCGAAGTCCTTTTAACTCTTATTGGAAGCATTCTTTGAACTTGGAATTCGTCATCATAATTCACATTATATTCCCAAATTGTTTCAACAACTTCTTCACCGGCTAAAGGATCATTAACAAGCCAATGATTTTGAATTTTTCTATTAGTTTTCACTGTGTATTTTGCTGCATTTCCTTCAGCAACACTTCCACCGTACAATGCCCATTCTTCAACTGAAAGAACAGAATCTTGAAACATTGATCCGACATACATTCCACCCGAAACCATATATGACGCAGCGCCGCCAATATTTTCACTTATCAATGTTGCATCAAAGCCCGGCCAATCAAGCCCAATACCTCTTTGCGACCAATTTGAAAAGGAAGGACCAACTTTTCCTAGTCCAATTGTCTGCCAAAGTTTTCCTCTATTTAATATTATAGACGAAGACTCTACTTGCGCATAAAAAGTAGATGTAATTGAAATAAAAAGAAAAAGTGCAATTATTTTTTTCATATTAAGAATCTCTATTAACTAAAATCCAATGCCAAGCGTAAAGAAAATTTGTCTTGGAATATTTCTGAATACTCTATAAGGAGCAGTGATATAACTAAGTCTAGTTGCATCGCCTCGTTCAGCAACTCCCGCATCGGCAACAGTAATGCCGTCTTCAACCCATAACCTTACATCGTCACTGGTTGACATTGGTGTTATCCATTTGTTATCAAATAAATTCATAACTCGTAAACCAAGAATTAATTTTATATCACTGAACATAATTTCTTTTGTAATATTTAGATCCACGCTTGATTCTATTGGATATCTTCTATTATAAACTACATCACGCAAAGTAAAATCAGTTACGTATGTAAATGGAGTTCCGGATTGTGCTGTATAAGTCATGCTGACAATTAAATTTTCAAGAGGATTAAATCCAAAAAATGATAATCCTTCATCTTCCTTAAAAAAGTATTGAACAAGCGCTCTAAAATTATGAGTCCTATCCCAAGGAGCTAAAAATTCCCCTGTATAATCTCTTGTTGAATATCCTCTTGTATCATCGGGGTAAACAATGGAAGCACCATAATTACCGCTTGTAGTCTGGGAAAGAGAATAGCTAAATCTATAAGACCAATTCTGAATCCTTACTGTTTCAAAAGTCAGTTCCAATCCAACTGTTGAACCGAATGAATTATTTGCGAACGACCAATAATAATAAAGCGGACTGTTATCACTAGCAAATCCGGCAAATTGATTTCTACTTCCGGTGTAGCTTGCAATATTTTGTCTTCCAATTTGTGTTGTTCTATCATTATAATAAAGAACCATATCTAAACGATGGTTTTCATCAACTTGCTGCTGTAAACCAAATTCATAGTTAATCGTTTTCTTAGGTTCTAGATTTGGATTTCCCAATCCCTGCCATCCAACCCAAGTTTTTTTAGACAATGCCTGTGAATAAATCGGCATCGAAGCGAAATGTCCGTATTGAAATCTAAAAGCTGTACTCTCTCCAATTGGGAACGAAATACCTAATCGCGGAAGAAAAATATACTGCCATTTTGAATTTTCAGTTACCGGACTTCCCAAAGTTCCGGGCCCTTCTGTGCCGGGATATAAAATATTAAATCTATCAATTGGAACACCGGTTTGGAAATTATAAGCCTCAACCCTCATACCGATATTTGCAATCATTCCTTCATATTCCATTTTATCCTGCAGGTAGAAAGAATAATTTATTGGAAACGCTTTATAATAATCTGCAAAACCATTTCTTGCAACATAAGAATTTGCTTGAAAGCTTGAATTAACACCGTTATTAAACATATCCCAATAATAAAATTGGAAACCAGCTTTTATTAAATTTGTATTGGAAATTTGATTTGTATAATCACCTTTCAAACCAAAATTTTCAGTTCTACTGTCTTGATAATAATTTGTACTGAAACCAAAAGGAGCGCGGAAGAAATCTTTTTCCCACCAGCTTCCTTCGCGAAGAACTGTTCCGCTTGCATCTCCCGATGAATCAACTCTATCCACCTCTAAACCATATCCGGCTAAATATTGATATGGGATTTCGTATTTTTCCTGCTGATGTGAAAGATTTAACTGGAAAAATGATTTGTTGTTTATTGTATAAACCCATTCCATCGATTGTGCGATTGTCTGCTCTTCCCTAACAGGATCAACGGTTACAAGATATTTTGTTGAAACTCCGGGAGGAGTAAATGCTAATCCTGACCATCGTATATCTTCAGACCCTGACCAAATACCACCGGAATAACTTTGATAACTTCCCATAAATTTAATTTTGTGATCCTTTATGGGATTGTAAGTTACATTCAATATATAATTCTGTAATTCCTGGACTTTTTCGGGTGTTGGCAGTCTGGTTGGATTTCTTTTGTATTCTCCTGAAATATAAAATTTTAAAAAGTTAGGATCTTTTCCTAAAGGACCTCCAAAACCAAACATGTATCTTGTATATGCATAATCGCGATAATCATAAACACCCAAGACATTATCTTCACTAGGCTCATGATTTTTAACCCAAACTGAATGCGCCCAAGAAATTTCTCTATCTACTAATTGTTCATAAAGTGCGGGATCACTATTTTTAATTCCGGCATATCTTACATCTAATTTAAGTTCTTTAATAATATCATCACGTTTAGCCATCCAATCTTCAAGTTCGCCCCACTTCTGCCACTCGTAATTATTTTTATCATAAATAAAATCACCATAATGGTATTGACCTGGCGGTCTGTATTCAACTCTAAACTCCCCGTTGAATTTTGGTCCGCCTTCCTTTAGAACAACATTTACAACACCGGCTTGGGCATTTCCATATTCAGCGGAAAATCCGCCGGTTATTAACTGAACTTGTTGAACACCCAATGGATTTACATCATATTTCCATGAGTTATCTGCTTTTTCAGTATCGAAAGTTCCAGGCGCACTTGTGTTTGAATTAGATTGCACTAATCCATTAATTTGAAAGCTAACTTCATAAGAACCGGAACCTCTAACTGAATAATTACCGGTTGCGTTTTTCTGAAATCCGGCGGATAAATCTAAAGTTCCTCGCAAACCTTCTATTGGTGCGGCTTTAATTTGTTCTGCTTCAATATTTGTTGCAGTTGAAGTACGATCTTTAATTACGGCAGGCTTTTCGGCGGTTACTGTAACTTGTCCAATTTCAATAGTTTCATCGGTTAAACCAAACTCCACGTTTGTTGTTCTATCTATATAAATAGTAACATCAGTTTGAGTAACTTTACCAAATCCAACCATGCTGGCAATTACATCATATCTACCCGGAGAAATATTTAAGATTATAAATTTTCCATCAATATCGGTTGCTGCACCAAAATTAGTTTCTTTAATAATCACATTTGCACCTATTAACGGTTCGTTAGTCTGCTTGTCTTTTACAACACCGACTAATTTACCGTTCTGTGCATATAGCAAAGAACTAAACAGAACTAATAATATTATTAAAGCTAGCTTTCTCATAATTTATAGTTTTTTATTTCATTAATAACATTTTCTTAGTAATCTTTTGATCACCGCTAATTAAACTGTATATGTACACACCGCTTGAAAGATCAGATGCATTAAATGTAACAGCATGATTTCCGGCTGATTTTTGTTCATTAATTAATGTTGCAACTTCTCTTCCCAGCATATCTGAAACAATTAATTTTACATTGTTGGATTCTTTCAAAGTAAATTTAATTATGGTGCTTGGGTTAAATGGATTTGGATAATTTTGTTCTAAGTTAAAATCTGTAATAGTAAGTTTTTCCTCTTTCACATCAACAGTTGTATTATGGAATACGAAAACTTTTTCTGCATAAAGATCAACTACATAAGCCACGCCGGCATTATGATTGAGAGCTACATCAACGGGAGCTACCATTGGCGCACCATTTTCATCAGGAACATCCATACTGTTCTGACTAGGTAAATCATAAACACCAATTGCATTTATACCATCAAGAGCAAAACCTTTAACCCATCTTCTTGTAGAATCAGTTCCGGCAACCCATAAATATCCATTTGTGTCAATATCAATTCCATAACCAATTTGATCTATAAACGCTAAAAAATCGTTAAAATCAATTACTCTTGATGGAGTATAATCTAAAGCAAAATCATATTTCCCACCTTGCCAAACTGCAATACCGCCTGTTATTTGATCTGAAGAAAGTGAATTTCTAGAAGTATAAAAAGGAGTTTCGGTGTTTGTATAATCACCATCGTTTAATAAAGCTACATCTCTAATTAAATCAATTCCGTTTGTTTGTGGTCCGCCCGGTTCCATTTGATTACTAAATCCATTTGCGCCCGGATTAGATGGATCGCCGGGAATCCAATTTCCATATGCAGCTAAACCTTGCGATGCTAACGTGTTGCTGAAATTAAATAATCTTACTGATGTTCCAAAAGTAATTCCGGCAAAAACAACAGAATCCTTTGAGATATCAATTCCATGATTAAAAGATCCATATCCATAAGTTGGAGAAGGTGAACCTACAATTTTGAAAACTTGATTTGTATCGCCATTATCATATTTGTACATTCCGGCAAGCGTAAGCGGCGCATATCTAGGATAAGGAACCGTAAACGACACATAAATTGATCCATTTAAAGAAGTAATTCCTCTAATTCCCCCAACATTACCGCTAAGAGTATCAGAATCACCATTTAAATCATAATCAATAAATTTTGTCAGCGTTGTGTCCCCTTTATCAACATAATAAATTGCATTATGTGCATTGGCATCCAAAGCTTTAGATGAAACTACCCATAATCTGCTATTTTCATCTAAAGTACAGTAATAAGGTCTAACTTTATTTGAATCATCTTCAGGGAAATGGATTGTGTGAGAAAAAATCCAATCTTGCGCAAAAATTGAATTTGATAGAAGTATTATCGATAGAAATAAAAAGTAAAATTTCTTGTTCATTGCTGCCTCATTTATTTAATAAACTTTTCACGATCAAAAAAATGTAAACAAATTTATCCACTTTAAACTTTATTGGACGGTGGCAAAATTCGAATTTGAGTCTGCAAATTCAACTACATCATTGTGTAGTTTTATTGAACCTTGCTATTAGTTAATTTCGTTCCGTTCAATAAATCAGAGATCAATGGAAATATTCCAAACGATATTATTAATTAGTGTATTTGTAATAATGGCTCTTTTGATGTTTTTAAGGGTTATTCCGGCACTTATCGCGCTCCCGCTTATGGCGGTTTTAATTTCACTTTTTGGCGGTGTAAATTTTCATGACACAATACAATTTGTAGTTGGTGAAGGTTCGTTAAAACTTTTTACGGCATACACAATAGCAATGTTTGGAAGTATGTTAAGCGTAATATTGCAGAAAACCGGAGTTGCAGAAAGTTTCATAAAACGTGGAGCAGAGTTGGCAGGTGATAATCCATGGATTATCGGAATTATAATGCTAAGTCTTATTACTATGCTTTTTACAACTTTAGGAGGACTTGGTGCAATAATCATGGTTGCAACAATTGTTCTTCCAATAATGGCTTCTGTAGGTTTAGGACCAATGACCACAGTAGGCATTTTCCTTCTTGGGCTTAGCATCGGCGGAACTTTAAACGTTGGAAACTGGGCTGTTTATATTGATGTAATGGGTTTATCGGTTTCTGAAATTCGCCCTTTTGCGCTAATTATGTTTTCAATCTCCTTTATTGCTGCAATTGTTTATTTGACAATTCAATTATACAGAGACGGACAGGATTTAAATCTCAAAAAAATATTTGGCATTTCATTTTCAATAATACTAACAATCACTGCCTTTTTTGTGATTTATAATTTTGTAATAAATGACGAAATAAAATCTATCGTTAATGAAACTTTTATTTTTATTGGTGTCTCACTGAAATATTTGATAGGTATTTCAATATTGATTTTATTTTTCATTTCTTCAATGAGAGCATTCCAAAATAAAAATGAAGTTGAAGCCGAAGTTCATTGGACTTCATACTTTAGTCCTCTAATTCCGCTGTTCTTAATATTGCTGTTTGATATTCATTTTATAGCTGCATTTATAATTGGTTTATTATATGCCTTTATATCAACTTATAAAAAAGGAAGATTGAATTTATTTATTCAATCAATTTTTGAAGGTGGCGGAGTTGTAATGCCCGCAGTGGTATTGATGTTTGGTATAGGAATGTTACTTGTGGCAATTATGGGACCAGGGATACAATTAGAACAATATCCAAACGGGTGGCCTGTAATTAATTTGCTTCGTCCATTATTGACAGTAATTGTTCCTCAATCTGCTTTTACTTACATCCTAATTTTTACGGCTTTAGCTCCTTTAGCATTATATAGAGGACCTCTAAATGTTTGGGGTATGGGTTATGGTTTAGCGGCAGTATTTTTGGCAAGCGGCTTAAATCCCGGAGCGGTTATGGGTTTACTGCTGGCAGTTGGACAAATTCAAGGAATAAGTGATCCAACAAATACTCATAATGTATGGCTTGCAAATGAAATGAGAGTAGATGTTCAAAAAGTTTTATGGAATACAATTCCTTACACATGGATTTTAGCTTTCTTGGGATTAGTATTTGCTGCTTGGATGTTTATGTAAAATATATCTAAAATTTTAATTAACTAGTTATACTCAGCACTTAAAAAATATTATAGTACAAATACAGAAATAAAGAGAATAATTGAAACGAAAAATCAAAATAGGTATAGATGTTGGAGGTACTTTTACACATGCTGTTGCGGTTGACGTAAAAGATTATTCAATAATTGGAAAAGCTTGCGTACCTACAACTCATAAGGCTTTTGAAGGAGTAGCCAAAGGAGTTGTAGAATCTATGCAGAACCTATTAGATGATGCCAAAATTCATCCTGATGAAGTAATTTTAATTGCTCATTCAACAACTCAAGCTACAAATGCTCTTTTAGAAGGTGATGTTGCAATAGTTGGTATTATTGGGATGGGCAAAGGGATTGAAAAAAACCGAGCAAAAAAAGAAATCAACTTAAAAAACATTGAGCTTTCTCCCGGTAAATTTTTACAAACGAAATTTAGATTTTATGATACATCAACAGCAATTTCCGAAAATGAAGCTGAACATTTAATTGACCAATTAATGGTTGAAGGCGCCGATGTAATTGTCGCATCAGAAGCTTTTGGGGTAGATAAACCTTCAAATGAAATCACAATAGTAAAAGTTGCTGAACGAAAAGGAATTCTTGCTACAGCAGCAAGTCAAATATCAAAATTATATGGACTAAGAGTCAGAACAAGAACGGCTGTTATTAATGCAAGCATGATGCCGAAAATGCTAGAGACAGCAAACATGACTGAAGAATCAGTTAGAAAAAGCGGAATCAACTCTCCCCTAATGGTTATGCGATCAGATGGCGGAATTATGGATATTGGTGAAATGAGAAAGCGACCAATATTAACAATGCTTTCCGGACCCGCTGCGGGTGTTGCAGCCGCATTAATTTACGCAAAAGTTTCAGACGGGATTTTTATTGAAGTTGGCGGAACATCAACTGATATTTCTGTAATCAAAAATGGTAAGCCGCAAGTTAAGTCTGCCCAAATAGGTGGCAACAGACTTTTTCTAAGAACACTCGATGTAAGAACTTTAGGAATTGCTGGCGGTTCAATTCCAAGAATCAACAGTAATTCAATAATTGATGTTGGTCCCAGAAGCGCTCATATTGCAAATCTTTCATATACATCCTATGAAGATACTGCTGATTTTTCTAACATTGAATTAGAAAAAATTCAACCGCTTGCTGGTGATCCATCGGATTATATGAAAATTAAAACTAAAGGAAATGAAAATAAATTTTTCACATTAACTCCAACTGCTGCTTCAAATTATTTAGGATTCGTTAAAGAAGTTGGGCACGGTAAAGCCTTTTCAAAATCTATAAATAATTGTTTTGAATCTCTTGGAAAAATATTAAAAAAGGATCCTAAAGAAATTGCAGAAGATATATTAAAAATATCTGCTGAAAAAATAAAACCGGTGATCAATAAATTAGTTCGCGAATACAAACTTGATCCGGATATAATCCAGTTCGTTGGCGGAGGCGGAGGCGCCGAAGCAATTGTACCTTATACTGCAAAGCACTTAAATGTATCCTATAAAATTGCTGAAAATGCAGAAGTAATTTCAGCCATTGGTGCAGCTCTTGGAATGATAAGAGATTCTGTTGAGAGGAACATATTAAACCCAACAGAAGCAGATATTATCCAGCTAAGACAACAAGCCTCTGATTCAGTAATCTCAATGGGCGCAGTTCCGGAAACTGTTGAGGTTTGGGTTGAAATAGATTCAAAAAATAAAAAAGTTATTGCAACCGCAATGGGAACAAGTGAGCTTAGGACAAAAGAGCTTGATATAAAAGAACTTACTGAAGATGAACTGCTTAATATTTGTGCAGCTTCACTAAAATCATCATCTGAAAATTTATTAATTAGCGGCAAAACTAATTTCTTGTTAGCAGTTTTATTGAAAGAAATAAAATATCTTTTCTTTGGGTTGATGAAAAAAGAAAATCAGAAAATAAGAGTAATTGATAAAGAAGGAACTATCAGACTTCAACTTTCCAATTGTATGGTCGAATCGGTAAATAACGGTGCTGTAAAATCTAAAATTAAAGATATGATTGAAAGCCTTACTACATTTGGTGATGCCGGTGCTTTACTACCGGATGTTTATTTGTTGATAGGAGCAAAAATAATTGATTTGAGCGGACTAATTAATGAAAGTCAAATTATGGCTTTGGTTGATTTAGAATTATCAAAAATTTCACCACAAGAAGAAGTTGTTATAATAGCTTCTGAAAAAAAATAATATGATAAAAAATAAATATAAAAATATTGTTTACGGTGCTTCCATAAAAGGTATTGTAAAAAGCATCGAGCTTATGCAAGAAGGTAATTCAGTTCTTTTGTTAAACAAATTTGGATTTACAGGCGGCTCTATTACTGAAGCATTGCGATTATTAATTGCTAAAGATTTGTTTGAATTAAATAATGCAACAATCGAATCGAAAATATATCAAAGAATTTTGAATGAGAAATATTCAATATTAGGTTCTACTGAAAATGAGTTTGTCGTAAATCCAGAAGTTGTAAAAATTGTTCTTCTCCAGTTTATCGATGAATATAAAATTGATCATTTATTTCATGTTGTTCCTTCATCAATCAAAAATAACAACATTGAATTAGTTGCAAAGGAAGGATTGATTAATTTGGAATTTGACAATTTTTATGATTCCTCAGATGAAAAGGCTCTTGAATTTTTAGTCGATAAAAAAAGTAGCTCATTAAAAAGATTTTACAATATAATCTTGACTAAGCCTGATAACCTAAAGTTTACATACTATGAAAGGATTATAAAAAATGTGATTCTTAAAGACGGTCGGTTTTTTACTAGTTTAGAATTATTAGCAAAAGATGAAATTGATGCAAATCATAAAGCGCAATTTATTGCGGACGATTTAAATGAGTATTTACAAAAATCCGGAAACAGAATTCAGTTGCTCCCGACTAGAATTGATGAAGTACCGGTTTATTAAATATCTGGTTCTTGACTTTATTCCTTTTTAAATAAAAACAATAACTTTAATATTTTTTGAAAATTTATGGAAAAAATATTTTTACAGCTTAAAAATAAATTGATTGTTTCTTGTCAGGCAGAAGGAAATTCACCATTCAATTCAGCCGATGGAGTAACATTGATGGCAAAAGCCGCCAAGCTTGGCGGAGCAGAAGGCATCCGTTCGGAAGGATTAGAAAAAACAAAAAACATTATTGAGAAAGTCCAACTTCCTACAATCGGACTTATAAAGTCTAAGTTTGAGAATGGATATGTTAGAATAACGGGAACGTTAAAAGATGTAGAAGATTTGGTTTCAATTGGATGCACAATTATTGCAATTGATGGAACTTTCAGAAGGCGTGAAAATTTAACCGGACCGGAATTTATAAAATCTGTTAAACAAAAATTTAACTGTTTAATTATGGCTGATATTTCAACAGTTGATGACGGAATAGCTTGTTTTCAAGCCGGTGCAGATTGCCTTTCAACAACATTAAGCGGTTATACTCCGGAAACGGAAAAACTCAAAACTGATAATCCGGATTATAATTTAATTAAGGAATTAGCACAAAAAGTTTCAATTCCGGTTTTTGCTGAGGGAAGAATTAATTCTCCTAAAGATGCTTCTAACGCAATAAAACAAGGAGCATGGGGCGTGATTGCGGGAACAGCAATTACAAGACCAAATATTATTACAGAGTGGTACATTCAAGAAATTAATAAAACCGTTTCGGGAAAGAGTTAAGATTTTTATAATAATTGTACTTCGCTTAAATAATTTTCAAAAAGAGTAGTAAAAGAAAATATGATATTAGAAAATAAATATGACGTGATTGTAGTTGGTGGGGGGATTGCCGGTGTTAGTGCGGCTGTCCGTGCCGGCAGAGAAGGCGCTAAAACTTTGCTCATTGAACACTACGGTTTTGTTGGTGGTATGTCAACTGCCGGAATGGTTTCACCTTTTATGAAGCACCAAGTGCAAGGCGAAACATTGGTAAATGGAGTTTTTTCTGATATTGAGAATGAAATGAGAAAAAGAAATGGCATGATTGATAATGGATTCTATGCGAATTCATTCAGGACTGCAGCATATCATCTTTTGTCAGAATCAAATTGCACAATCTTATTTAATAGTGAAATTATAAAAGTAAACAAAATTGATAAATCAATATCCTCATTAACTGTTCTCGTTGAGAATCACCAAAAAGAAATTTCAGCTAATATTTTTATTGATACAACGGGCGATGCACAGCTTTTGTATTTGGGAGAATTTCCTTGGGTAAAAGGAGATGAAAATACCGGACATTTGCAAGCACTCACTCTTTTTTTTCGAATGGGAAATATTGATATAAAAAGTGTAACAGAATATGTAGCTAAGAATAAAAGTGATTTCTTTAAATGGATGACTTATGATTTTGATTTTTCAAAAATTATTTCTATTGCGGGATATTTCAGTAATGTAAAAAAAGCTATTGCCGAAGGAAGATTAAATCCAGATGTAGAGTATATTTTCTTTACTACATTGCCCGAAAGCGGTGAAGGTTCATTTAATACTTCAAATATACTTGGAATGGATGCTTCAACTTCTTACAGCCTTACTCAAGCAGAGATGATTGGACGAAAACAAGTTTATCAAGTAGTTAAAATTTTACAAGAAGAAATACCTGGATTTGAAAACTCATATTTGCTTGAAACCGCAGTCCAAGTCGGAGTTAGAGAAACAAGGCGGGCAATAGGAGATTATATAGTAACCGGAGATGACATAAAAGTTGGAAGTAAATTTAAAGATGCCATTGCAAGAGGTTGTTATGGAATTGATATTCATGGCCAAAAAGATGAATCTTCTCGAATGGAAGACTTAGAGGAAGGGCAATATTATGAAATTCCTTTGCGGGCTTTAATTGTTAAGTATGCAGACAATCTTCTTGTAGCTGGAAGATGCATTTCTTCAACAAGAGAAGGACACAGTGCTTTACGAATTATGCCAACTTCAGCCGCTACTGGAGAGGCTTGCGGAGCAATTGCAGCTTTGGCTTCTCGTAATAATATTTTAGTAAGAGATGTAAATCCAAACGATGTAAGAAATAAAATTAAACACAATATCAAAATATAAGATACTATGAATATTATTTTTGGAACTGACGGCTGGCGCGCATTACTGGATGATGAAATTAATGAGGAATCCGTATCCATTGTTGCTCAAGCATTTGCAGATTATTTAATTCAGAATTTTGAAAAACCAGTCGCAGCTGCTGGTTATGATGGAAGAAGGAACTCTAAAGAGTTTGCAAATATTTTTGCCGAAGTTTTAGCGGGAAATAATATCAGGGTTTATTTATCAGATAGAATTACTCCGACCCCGGTAGTTTCCTATTTTGTAAAACACAAGAACCTATCATCAGCAGCAATGATAACTGCTTCACACAATCCGGCTGAGTATAACGGAATAAAATTCAAAGCTAATTATGGCGGTCCTTTCTTTACAGAAGAAACTCATAAAATTGAATCACTACTTTTAGAATCTAAAATACGCAAAAGCCAAGATCACATTTTAGTCGATGACTTTACAATTCCGTATAAAAGACAAATTTATAGACTTGTTGATTTCGAAGCCATTAGTAATTCCGGATTATCAATTCTAGTTGATTCTATGGCGGGCGCCGGAGAAACTTTCATACAAGATTTATTGCTTGATACCGATATTGAAATTGATACTATTTATGGAAATGCCGAACCTGATTTTCTCAATCGTAATGCAGAGCCAATAGAAAAGAATCTATCTGAACTTTCTGATATTTTGAAAAATTCAGATTATTCCTTGGGATTAGCAACTGATGGAGACGCAGATAGATGCGGAGTAATGCTGGATAACGGTGATTGGCTTTCTGCACAAGAAACAATTTTACTTTTAAGTGATTTTATTAAAAACTCAAAAAATATATCCGGAGGACTTGTAAAAACATCTTCCGTTACTGATAAACTTCGTAACTATTTTGAAAATAATGACTGCAAAGTATTTGATGTTCAAGTTGGTTTTAAATATATCTGCGAAACTATGATAAAAGAGGACATTGCTTTTGGTGCCGAAGAAAGCGGAGGATTTGGATATAAACATCATATTCCCGAACGTGATGGAATACTAACTTCCCTTTTTGTAATTGAAATGCTCGCTAAAAGTGGCTATAAAAAACTCTCTGATTTTGTTAATCAAAAAAGAAATACGTTCGGGAGTATTTTTTATGATAGAATTGATTATCCCTATCATAAAGAAAATAGAAACGAATTACTTCCAAAATTATTCAAAAAGAATATTTCGCAGATTGGCGTATTCAATGTCAAATCTGTTCAAGAATTTTTTAGCAGCAGAAATATTATAAATGGGATAAAATTTTATTTAGAAGGTTCTTCACGCTGGCTTTTAATACGCTCATCAGAAACTGAACCCTTGGTTAGACTTTATGCAGAAGGAATTTCTGATGTTGAAGTAAGCGAGTTTTTAAAAGCCGGAATTGAATTAATAGATTAGAATTTTAAATTGTAATTAAGGTTCCCCATATAGAAGGATAACAGAATTCAAATGACACAATTTCTTAATGTGGGTATTCTAAACAAAAAATATTTGGAAATGGGCATGATAAATTTTTGAGATATAAAAGATTGAGTTGTGCATCAAAATTAAGCATGTTTTTAAATATGGAGTTATACTTGAAAAAATTTGTAAATAAAAATGAAGCTGCTGAATTAGTAAAAGTTCTTGGTGATAATTTCACAATAATTAAAAATCCGGATTATGTTTTTCCTGATTATGAAGTTGTCCCAATTGCCAATAAATTGAATTCCGTCAATGAAATAACAGCCCTTGTTATGGACATGGATGGAACAACAACTACAACTGAAGAACTTTGCATCCATTCACTGGAATTTATGATTAGAAGAATGAGCGGCTTGTTTTCAAAAGAAGAATGGAAAGGATTAGATCATACTAAAGATTATCCAAATATTATTGGGAATAGCACAACTAAGCATGTTGAATATCTTATAGCATCATATCAAAATCTGTTAAATAGTAAAAATATTATTGATTCATTTATTGATAGCGCTAAATGGACATTAAAATTTGGTAAAGATCAAAAAAGAATTGAAGAAGTAAAACTAAATATCAAACAATTTGGTCTTAGTGAAACCATAAACAGCTCTAACCAAGAATTTATTTTTCCTGACAGATTTAATGATTTAAGTAATACAGATTTAGTTCGTGTTGGCATTGATATTTACTACCAACGATACCATTTTATTCTGCAGAGAATTATGAATGGTGAATCCTCTAAAGTATCATCAGAACTATTTAATGACCCGCACAAGCATTTAATTGAACCGATGCAGGGCACTTCTATTTTACTTGCACTTACGAAGGGATTACTTGGCGAGGAAGCTGATAAAGTGATTGATCTTTTACTAGAAGATTATAAAATAAAGTCTGGTAAAATGTTTAGCGGGAACATTATTGAAGCAAAAAATAATCTGAAAAAACTTGGTTTATTATTTGAAAAATACCCGCTCAAAATTGCAGTAGTAACTTCATCAATTTTTTATGAAGTTGATATTGTTTTATCAGAGGTATTTAAATTATTTGTGGAACAAATTAATATCTTCCCAATTTCTTCTGATCGAAAAGAAAAAATTAAATCCGCATTTTCATCATACAATAATTTTTATGATACGGTTGTTACGGCAAGTGATTCTAGTGAAATCCGATTAAAGCCTCATCGTGATCTTTACAGCATTGCACTTCATCAATTAAATATTCCTAAAAATAAATTTAATCAAGTAATTGGATTTGAGGACAGCGAAAGCGGAACAATTGCAATTCGTGCTGCAGGCGTTGGACTTTGCTGCGCGGTTCCCTTTGCTCACACATCAGGACATAATTTAGAAGCTGCTTCACATACTTGTGATGGGGGAATTCCAGAAGTAATTTTAAATCATAATTTATTTCTTAAGCAATAACTAAAGGATTTATGAGAACAGATAAAGTATTTCATGTTATTTCAAATACACACTGGGATAGAGAATGGCGCTTCCCTTTTCAAAGAAATAGACAAATGTTAGTCGATATGATTGACTCAGTTTTAGATATTCTTATTAAGGAACCAAAGTATAGAGCATTTCATCTTGACAGTCAGTCAATTGTAATTAAAGATTATTTAGAAATTAAACCGCAGAAAAAAGAATTAATTTTAAAGCTGGTTAAAGAAAACCGCTTGCTTATTGGACCTTGGTACATATTACCGGAGCAATTTCAAGTCGGTGGAGAAAATTTAATTCGCAATCTTTTGCTAGGTCACAAAATCTGTAAAGAGAATGGTGGAGTTTCTAAAATTGGATACTCTCCTTTTTCATGGGGACAAATATCTCAGCTTCCTCAGCTTTATAAAGAGTTTGGAATAAATCTGATCATGTTTTACAGAGGAATTAATTCTATTGATAGTCCAAAAGCTGAATTCCTTTGGGAAGGGGCTGATGGAACAAAGGCTATCGCTTCAAGATTTTCAACAATGCCGCGTTATAATTTTTATTTTTTTATATATCGTCCCGTAGTTCACAATGAAGGCTTTTACGATGTTGAATATAAATGGAGCAAAGGTGGAAAACCATTTCACTTTGCTGATAAAGAACAACATGATGAAGACTTTTTTATAATTGATCCTCTTGATCAATACTATGAAGAAAACTTAAAAGAGTGGGTTGAGAAAATTGTAAAAGATCAAGCAGATGATTTTACAACTCCTAATGTAATTTGGATGGAAGGACATGATTCCAGCGGGCCAAACATTAAAACTGTTAAAATTATAGAAGATATAAAAAGGATATTCCCGGAAATAAATGTTAAACATAGCACTCTTGAAGAATACGCAAAAGCTGTTTTAATTAGTGCTGATTCAAATAAACTTAAGCTGGTAAAGGAAGAAAGAAGAAGCGCTCAATTTGATAGACGAAGCGGAAATATGTATGGTTATACTACATCTGCCAGAATGTTTTTAAAGCAGAAAAATTTTGATGCAGAAAGATGGATTCAATTTTATGCAGAACCATTTAATTCTTTCGCTGGTATTCTCGGCAAAGATATAAAAGATTATTACTTGGAAACTTCATGGGAAAAAATAATTCAAAACTCAGCACATGATTCAATCGGCGGCTGCAGCCTTGATGAAATCCATGAAGACATGATGAACCGTTATAAAGAATCTATAGAAATTAGCAAAGGTGTTTTTGAAAGAGCAGTTAAATATATAAGCAATAGAATTAATACCGAATTATTTTCTAATAGCAAAAGTGTAAATGATAATATATTCCTTACCGTTTTTAATCCAAATAATTATGAGCGAAACGAAATTGTAAAAGCATTTATTGACATTCCAAAGGAATTTGATCTAGGCGATTTTGAATTAATTTCTGCCGAAGGTTCGGTAATAGAAAAGCAATTAATTTCATCGAAGCCATACAAGCCGGTTCTGGAACAGATGATTAATAGACCACTTTATTTTGATATGCAAAGATATGAGTTGTATCTATATGTCAAGGATATTCCGGCATTCGGTTATAATACTTTCAAAGTATTACCTATGAAAAAATATATGGTCAGTAATAGCGAATTAGTTAAAACATCAAAAGACTCTTTCATTTTAGAAAATGAATTTCTCAAAATATCAATTAATCCGAACGGAACATTTGATCTAACACAAAAGGAAATAAAACATAAATATAAAAATCTAGGTTACTTTCATGATGAAGGGGAAGCCGGTCATGCTTGGGTAAATACACCAACGCCACCTTTTGTTAATACGCTTAAGACTAGGGCAAAAATCACGATTGTTGAAAAAGGGAATCTTTCTACAACCGTAAAAATCAGCAATATTATTAAAATCCATAAAAACTTATCTCAGCGAAAAAAGAAATCAATAGTTCTTGTTAATATACCGATCGATTTATATTTAACTATAAATAAAGGTTCTGCAAGATTAGGCATTAAAGTTGAAGTTGTTAATAAAGCTGAAAGCCATAGATTAAGAATGATGTTCCCATCAAATTTAAGTACAAACTCTTCGTTTGGTGAAGGACAATTTGATGTTGTTGAAAGATCTAATGAAAGACCAAACACTAAAGATTGGATTGAACAGCCCATGTATGATTTTCCAATGCATCAGTTTGTTGATTTAACTGACCAAGAAAAAGGGCTTGCAGTTTTAGTTGACGGACTAAAAGAGTATGAAGTTCTAAATGATAAAAAAAATACTTTGGCAATCACTTTATTCAGAGCTTTTGAATTTATTATTGCACCAAGTTCCAGTCAGGATTATACTTATCAGAAAGGTTCTCAGTGTTTAGGAAAACAAGAATTTCGCCTCGCACTTTTCCCTCATAAAAATGATTGGCAAAAAGGACATGTTTATAGGGAAGCTCTTAATTTTAACAATAGCTTAAGATTGGCTCAAATCGGTTCCGGAGCTGGTGATCTTCAGATTTCCTCTTCTCTTTTAAAAATTGAAAATGATAATATTGTATTCAGTTCATTAAAAAAATCCGATGATCAAAAAGAAAATAGTTATGTTCTTAGAGTTTATAATCCCACTACAAAAAAGCAAAAAACAAAAATTAAGTTTGCAAATATAATTCAATCAGTTAAACAAGTAACTCTGGAAGAACTTGAAGTCAAAAGTATTGATATGATAAATGAAAATGCTTTTATGCTTGAACTCGATAAAAAGAAAATTGTTAGTGTGAAGCTACAGTTTTAAAATGTCACTTTGAGTAAAATAAAAGTTCTCGATGCACACATAAAGTTTACTCGAACTGACAAAGATTAAACTTTATATTACTTAGAGTAAAGGCAATGAATCGAGAAGTAAAAATAAATATTAACACAGGAAATAAAATGATAAAAAACAATTACGGTTATTTTACTGATGACCACAGAGAGTTTGTAATTACTGACCCTCGTACTCCTCGTCCTTGGTTTAATTATATGTGGAACCCAAAATATGCCGGACTTATTTCACATACAGCAGGTGGATTTAGTTTTTTTGAAACTCCACGCGATAACAGGTTAACTAGAATGAGGTATAACTGTCTCCCTTGGGATAGACCGGGAAGATATGTTTTAATTAAGGATTCAGAAACCGGTGAATATTGGTCTTTGAGCTGGGCTCCGACTATCGATAAAAAATATGATAAGTACGAATGCCGACATGGGCAAGGTTACACTAAGATTTCTACAGAATTAAATGATATCGCCGGTGATATAACTTACTATGTTCCGACAGATACGAACGCAGAAATTTGGCGTGTTAAACTTAAAAACAATAGCACGAATAATCGGAGTCTAGAAATTTATTCATTTGTTGAATTGATGATGGGAAATGCTCTGAATGATATTATTAATCAACCAAATGATAAACATTTTACTGATATTAAATTCGATAAAACTAATGAGACTCTTGTTGCTACAAGGAGATATTGGGTTCTAAATAAAAAGGTTTCTGTTGCTCAACCTAATATTGATTGGAAATTTTACGCTCTTTTTACTTCTACTCTTCCCGTAACTGGATTTGATGGAAGCTTAGATAAATTTATTGGGAAATGGAGATCCGAAGCAAATCCAGAATCAGTAGAAACCGGGAAAATGAAAAACAGCGAAATTACAGCCGGAGATCCGGTTGCCGCTCTTCAATCAAAAATAGAATTGGCTCCAAATGAAGAGATTGATTTTGCAATAATTTTTGGAATTTCTTCTAAAGATGATGGAAATCCTTTTGAAGCAACAAAATGGAATGAATTAAAAAATTTAGAAATTCTTGATAATAAATTTCAAGATGTAAAAAAATATTGGGATAATTATTTATCCAAGGTAAATGTTGAGACGCCCGATGAAAAAGTAAACGCAATGCTTAATGTCTGGAATCAATACCAAGCTGCTGTAACCTTTGATATGGCTAGGAATTCCGGTTATTACCACGGCGGACTTTTATTTGGAACCGGAATGCGTGATCAATTTCAAGATATTATTGGAACAGTAATTGCCCATCCGGATAGAGTTAGAGCCAGACTTTTAAATGCGCTTAGATTTCAATTTTCTAATGGTTCTACCCTTCATAACTTTTTTGTCTATACAGATTATGGAGAAAAGACTAATCATTCTGATACTCCACTTTGGATTCCTTTTGGAATTGTTGAATACCTTAATGAAACCGGAGATTTTACTATTCTTGATGAATCCGTAACTTATTATGACGAAGGTAAGGGCTCTGTTTATGAGCATATGATTAAGGCATTAGATTTTTGTATTTCTGCAACTACAGAGCGCGGAATGCCCAAGATGATGAACGGCGATTGGAACGATACTCTTGATCATGTCGGTCCAAAAGGAAAAGGAGAAACTGTTTGGGGCGCATTCTTTTTAGCTTATGTTCTGAAAAAATCTTTTGAACTTCTTGAACACAAAAATGATATTGAAACTTTAGAACGCTGGACTTCAGCTTATCAAAAATTAGATGAAGCGACAAATGCATTTTGCTGGGACGGAGATTGGTATTTAAGAGCTTTTAGAGATAACGGAATTCCTATTGGTTCTCAAAAAGATGAACAAGGAAAAATTTTCTTGAATGCTCAAAACTGGTCAGTAATTTCCGGATTAGCAAAAAAAGAACGTGCTGATAAAGCTCTTTCTTCATCAATAAAATATTTGGAAACTCCCTATGGAATGCAGATTTGCTGGCCGTCATTTACAAAAGTTGATGATACAGTTGGATTGATAAGCCGATGCGTTCCGGGTAAAAAAGAAAATGGAGCTGTTTTTAATCATGCTTCATCTTGGTTTGTACTTGCATCAATTATTAATGGTGATATTGAAACTGCGTTTAGAATTTATCAAAAAATGCTCCCATTAAATTCTTCGGTTGATAATGACAAGTATGAAATTGAACCTTATGTTTTTGCTGAATATGTTACAAGTCCCGATCATGAAACTGAAAATCAAGCAAGCCATTCTTGGTTAACCGGAACTGCTGTTTGGATGTATCGCATTGGTTTAGATCATATAATTGGATTTCAAACTTCATTGAAAGGGATTACTATTAATCCTAATATTCCTTCCGCATGGAAAGGCTTTAAAGCTAAAAGAGTTTTTAGAGGGAAGGAAATAAATCTTTCTGTAAAAAATCCAAACGGCAAGAATAACGGAATTTCAGAAATAATAATTGATGGTCAAAAATCAGAATCTAATTTTTTAGATATGTCTAAATTTTCTGAAAATAAAATAAATGTAGAAATAACATTAGGATAATAAATGAAAAAGCTAAGTTTTATTTTAATTTTTGCATTTTCACTTTCTGCTCAAAATATTGATTGGACTGACATATCAAGCAATTATATTCTTCCAAATTCAATTCAAATTTTTGAGGGAACTCGCACTTCGCCAAAATTAAATATTTGGTATATAAAAGTTGACATGAATGATCCGGATATTGCTATTCGCCCTTACATTAGCGGGACAAATAAAATTGTTCCAACTTTTAATAATGATGTTGGTGCTTATGCTTCAATTAACGGAGGTTTTTTTGGAGGTACAACTTCATACTCTGCTGTTGTTTATCCAAATGAAGTGAAAGCACAAAACGTTCCTACAGTTACACGAAACTCTCAATCTTATCCTTTGATGAGAAGTTTTTTTGGAATGGATTATAATAGAAATCTTTCTGTTGACTGGATTTATCAATACGGAAATGCCGTTGAAGATATTTTCGTTTTTGATGAACCACTGCCATATACAGATAACGATCCAACTCCAAAATCTGCTCCAAGTAAAACAAGCGGTACTGCTTATGACAGTTTGTTGGTTGGGATTGGAGGTGCACCAACATTGGTTAAAAACAGTCAAGTGCATGTTACATACAACGAAGAAATTATGTGGGGATCGGGAGTTGGAAACACAAATACTGATCCAAGAACTGCAGTTGGATACACTGAAGATAATCATGTAATTATGCTTGTTGCTGATGGGAGACAAATTGCCAGCGTAGGAGTGAGTCTGCCGGAACTTGCTCAAATAATGATTGATCTAGGCTGTGTTGAAGCAATGAATTTAGACGGCGGTGGTTCTACTCAAATGGCAATTGGCGATTCATATTTAAATAATCCTTCTGAACAAAGAGCCGTTCCAACGATTTTATCAGTTGTGCATTCTGATTCTTTGAATCTGCCTAAAGTACCGACTTATGAAAAAATAATTGACACAAGTGATCCCGAAGCCGAAGAAGGAGGAAGCGGTTGGTTTGCTTCGGCTAATTCCGGTTTTTACGGCGGTACTCCTTCCCTATTAAACGCGATTGGAGATGGAAGCAATTATTATAGATTTAATGCCACTCTTCCGGACGAAGCAGAATATGAAGTTTACGGATGGTGGGTTGCTTCAAGCAATAGATGCGCCGATACTCCTTTTATTATTTCGCATAAAAATGGATTGGATACAGTAAAAGTTGACCAGACAACTAATAGTTCGCAATGGGTTTATATTGGGAAATATACTTTCAGCGGAAATGAATCTGATATTGTTGATGTTTCAAACGCCGGATCAACAAATTTATATGTTGTTGCCGATGCTGTAAGATTTATAACTTTTGATGATATTTCTGTTTCGGTTGATGAAGAAATTTCTTCACTTCCTAAAGATTTTTCTTTAGAACAGAATTTTCCAAATCCGTTTAATCCCTCTACCAGTATTGAGTATTCAGTACCAAGTAATGAGTATGTAAGTTTAAAAGTTTATGACGTTTTAGGAAATGAAATTACGACACTAGTAAATGAAAATCAGAACCCGGGGAATTACACTGTAAATTTTGATGCGAGAAATATTTCAACAGGAGTTTATTTTTATAAACTTCAAGTAGGAAGTTTTGTTCAGATAAATAAAATGTTGTTCTTAAAATAATCTTTAAAATTCCAAATACGCATCCGAGATTTAACTTCTCGGATGTTTTCCTTATCTAAATCAATCAGAACAAATTCATATCATATTTTATTATTTCTTTTATTTAAAAAAACTTTTATCTTTAAATTGTATGATTAAAAAATAATTTTACGATTTTAAAAATATCGATTTACTTATGAAAACAAATTTATTGTTCATACTTCTAAGTATTCTCAACTTAACATCTCAAATTTACACTCAAACAGAGAAATCTCCGGAAGACTTTTTAATTCATGGTGTATATAACCAAAATGTGGATGAAGTATCATTTGCTTTATCCAATGGGGCAGATGCTAATGCGAATATTTTTGGGAACCCTGCTCTTTTCATTGCTGCTCAACAAGGTGATACCACCATAGTATCGATGCTCCTAAAGGCGGGGGCAAAAATTAATGCAAAAACCAGCATTTCACAACGAACTGCTCTTCACGAAGCAGTATTAAAGAGCCAGGTGAATGTAGTAGTGTTACTCCTTAAAAATGGGGCTAATGTTAATGCTCAAAATAAGTTCGGAAGAACTCCACTTTATTATGCAAAAAATCCGCCTATTCCACTTAACTTGCCAAATGAATCAAAAAAAATAATAAAAATTTTAGCTTCATATGGTGGGAAACAATAGGCATTTACTAGGCTGTTATGGTCTCACTATGACAGCAGTTTAATTAGTATTTTCTTTAACAAATAAAAAAAATTCAATTATCTCAGAAAATTGGAGCAACAATATTCAAGCATGCTCTATAATTTGCACTAAAAATATTTTGTATATTTATATTAAAGAGTTATAAGTAGTTTAATGGTGTAATTTATTGGTGATAACTTTATCATTTAAAATAGAAGGTATTAAAATGGATTCATCAAACAATTATAAGTTAGATAAAAAAATTAATAGCAATTTGAGTCTTAAATTGTGGCTAATATTTTTCTTTTCATTTGTTTTTGCGCTTTTTCAAAGTTTTGTTTATTACAATGGCACCAATAGCTTTTCTTACATATTAGGGACTTTAATTGGTAATATATTTTTTTTTAGTTTTTGTGGATTTATTCCTGCATTCATTATTAAGCTTTTTTCATGGAAAGCTCCAATCGATAAATTCTTAAAGAATGCATTAATTTTTACAATAATAATTGGTGGTTTTTTGACTTTTGGTAACGCTTTTAATTTTTTTACAGAGTGATCAAAGAAAATTTACTCAATGGACATAGATTTTTATAAAGGATCAAAAGATTATTCTAAAAAATAAATTTATCAATTAAATCAGTTCCAAGACTGACATGGTCACACCAAACATTATTTTAGCAGATAAATAAACCAATAAACAAAAGGTAGTTGCGATCGTTAATTTATAAAAGACAAGAATTAGATAAATGAAAAGAAGAGACAAATGATTGTTTATATTCATGTGCAAGGAATTACATTATTGGCGTCATGGTTAGATCCTGATGCTATAATAAAGAAAATTACATTGAAACATGCTACAATAAAGACTAAATTCAGTCCAAAAAAGAACTAACTATGAAGTTAAGTGAATCTGTAAAATCTATCAGTTATTTAAAAGCAAATACTGCTAATTTAGTTGATGATATCAATAAGAATCAAAAAACATTTGTCATAACTCAAAACGGAGAAGCAAAGGTTGTAGTTCAAGACATTAAAGTTTACGAAAAAATGTAAGAAACTATGGCAATTTTTAAATTATTAGCTATGACTAGTGAAAAAAACAAGGCTGCTTCTGATATTGAAAGTACGTTTACATCACTAAGAAATGAACTAAAAGCAATGCAATAGATATGAAATATAAACTGCTAATTGATCCACTTGCAAAACAATATCTGAAAGACATCTATTTTTATATTTTAATGAACAATAGTAAATCTTCTGCCAATAAACTTTTAGATTCCCTAAAGAAAACTTGCTATAAATTAAAAGAATTTCCTGAACGAGGGCACATCCCTATTGAATTAAGATCAACCTGAATAAAGCGATATTTATAAATCCATTATAAACCCTACAGAATAATTTATGAAATTGAGAATAATATTATATATGTACATTCAATTTTAGACGGAAGAAGAAATGTTCAAGAAATACTAAGTGAAAGATTGTTGAGATAAAATTACAAATATCGTGTGCTGCATTTTTATCTTGAACATCTTAATTCTCAGAGACATAAAAATCAGAAAAAATTTGTAATTGCGATATTTAATTACGTTTTTTGTTCTTTTTGTAGAAGTTGAAGAAAAGTATTTTCTTAAAACTTCTATCCAAATAAAAGCTTTAGAAGAAATAATGCCATATCAAACTTTGGTTTCAAGCATCATTCACAAATCCACAAAAGGAAAATTAAAGTCGGTTTCATTTTAGAATTGTATTAAGTTCAACTGCTGAGACATTTTTGGACAAATTGTTTTGAAGGTTCTTAAAATTCTAAATTATCTTTTCTAATTCCCTTCCCCACAAACGATAAGCACTTTCTGTTAAATGCAATCCATCTTCAGTAAATTCTTGACTTAGCTGATTTGTTTCATCTTTCAATTTAGAATTTAATTCAAAAAGTATTGAATTCGTTTTTACCGCAATCTCATTTAACTCTAAATTAAGTTTATCAATTCTGTTGTTTGGGCGAGGTCTGTTTTCTCTTGTTGGAAAAATTGTTGTTAGAATTATTTTCGCTGGCGAATATTTTCTTATTTCATTTATAATTTCAGTAATTTTTTCTAAAATAAATTTGTTTGAACGAAATCTAGCGAAATCATTTGTACCGATGCAAAGTGAAATAAAATCCGGTTCAAAATCAAACCACTCTTTTTTTATTCTTGATAAACATTCAATTGTGCTGTCACCGGAAACTCCTTCGTTTCTAATCAAGAATTTGCTGTCAAAATAATCACTACCAAAAGATGCGGTGATTGAGTCCCCAATAAATAGTATCTTTGTATACATAAAACTGTTTTTTCTCCAAAATTATTTTTAATACATTTATCATTTTGACAAATATTCGGGATTTATTGAACTTGATAGTTCAAATGCAAAAATGAATTCCGAAATGACATAATTGTCCAGTAAAAATTTAGTTTAAACAACTTTTAAGTTATGCAAAACATCACATTCAAAAATCTTTAATGAAATACTCATTAGCAATAATAATATACTTTACTCTTTCGCTTAACTTATTCTCGCAAGCGGCTAATATAGAATTTGAGCGTATTTCTATTGATAATGGACTATCCCAGAGTTCTGTTTTTTCAATAATTCAAGATAGTAAAGGATTTATGTGGATTGGAACTCTTGATGGTTTGAATAAATATGATGGTCACAATTTTAAAATTTACAGATCTATTCCCAACGATAAAAAATCTCTAAGCCACAATACTGTATTTTCTATATTTGAAGATTCCAAGGGAACACTTTGGATTGGAACTCTTGGTGGCGGGCTGAATAAATATATCACAGAAATTGACGGTTTTACTAGTTTTGAACATAGCGAATCTAGAACTTCTTTAAGTAATAATAACATCAGAACAATTTTTGAAGACAGCAAAAATAACCTGTGGGTTGGCACTGATGATGGATTAAATTTATTTAACCGTGAATCTCAAACTTTTACAAGATTTTTAAATTCATCAATCGACCAAAATTCTTTAAGCAATAACACAATTTGGTCGATATCAGAAGACCAAGATGGAACCCTTTGGATTGGTACTTATGCCGGATTAAATAAATTTGATTTTCAGAATAACAAGTTCAAGCGCTTTGTTCATAATTCTACAAACAATAATTCTCTAAGCAATAATTATGTTTGGGATATAAAACCATTTAACGATTCTTTTTTGCTAATTGCTACAAATTTTGGTTTAAGTATTTTTAATAGAGAAACAGAAAAATTCAATAATTATTATAGTTCTGAAAAAGATATTACTTCTTTAAGTCATAACAATGTTTGGGAAATTTTTATTGATAACAACAATGAAATTTGGACTGCCACACTGGGTGGCGGAATTTCTAAAGTAGATAAGTTAGAATATAAGAATGAAGAAATATCAAACTTAACTTTTACTCAATACAAAAATAATAAGCGTGAACCAAAATCTTTATCTAACAATTTAGTCTGGTCTATTTTTCAAGATAAATCAGGGTTAATCTGGATTGGAACTGATCTTGGTCTTAATAAAATAAACACAAACTCAAAAGGATTTGAACATTATTACAGCCATCCTTATGAGCAAAATACTTTAAGTAGTAATGAAGTAACCGCAATTGTTGAGGATAACAAAAATAATCTTTGGGTCGGAACAAGATCCGGTCTAAATTATTTTGATCCCGCAAATAATATTTTTAAGCAATATTATTCTAATAGCTCTTCAAATTCTATCAGTAATGATTATATACGCTCTCTGTTTATCGATAAGGCGGGCATACTTTGGATAGGCACTAATGGCGGGGGTTTAGACAAGTATAATCCAAGTAATAATTTGTTTTCTAATTTTGAAGTCGGTTTTGAAATTAATTCTATTTCCAATAATAATGTTTCCACCGTTTTTGAAGATACACAAAATAATATGTGGATTGGAACATTAGCCGGTCTTAATCTGCTTGATCAAAAAAATAATAGTTTCAGAAATTTTATTTCTGATAGAAAAGATTCAACAACAATCAGCCATGATTATATTTCGGCAATTTATGAAGATTCCAAAAATAATCTTTGGATTGGAACTCTTGGCGGCGGAATAAATAAACTTGATAGAGATAATTTCACCTTTGAGAGATTTGAATTTAATCCCAATGACAATAGTTCTATAATTAACAATTATGTATGGTCAATTTATGAAGACAACCAAAACCGCTTGTGGATTGGGACTAACAATGGTTTAGAAAATTTCGATTACAATAAAAACCTTTTTACTCATGTAAATACAAACAGCAATTTTGCTTATGATGCTGTCTATGGAATATTACAAGATGATTCCGGTTTTATATGGATTAGTACAAATAGAGGTTTAGTTAAATTTTTACCCGACTCAAATTTTGTAAGAGTTTATGATTTTGGTGATGGACTTCAAAGCAATCAGTTTAGTGGAAATGCTGCGTTTAATGCAAAAAGCGGTAAAATGTATTTCGGCGGAATTAATGGATTTAATGCATTCTTTCCGGATTCAATAAAAGACAATCAATACATTCCTAATATTGTAATAAGCAAGTTTGAAGTTTTGAATACTTCTCAAAAGAATAAAAGCAAATCCGAAATTAATAAGTCGCTCTATAATAATTCTAGAATCAATTTAAATTATAAATCTAATTCATTTTTAATAGAATTTGCTGCACTCGATTTTACTCTTCCATCTAAAAATCAATATTCCTATAAGATGAGTGGAGTAGATCAAAACTGGATTGAATCGGGAACTAGAAAATTTGTTACATACACTAATTTAGATCCGGGAAGTTATACTTTTCACGTTAAGGGATCAAACAATGACGGTATTTGGAATGAGGAAGGAACATCATTAAGCATTGTAATAACTCCACCATTCTGGCTCACTTGGTGGTTTATACTAATACTTATTTCAATAACTTTTGCACTTATTAGTTTGATTATATATTCACAAATAAGTCATCTCCTGGATATGGAAAGGCTACGAGTAAAAATTGCAGCTGATCTTCACGATGATATTGGAACGAGACTTACAGAAATTTCAATGATTACAGATATTTTATATCACAAGAAAAGTAATTGTGATGATCCCGATAAAGAAACAATTAGAAAAGTTGGCGGTATTGCAAGAGCTTTAATTGATAACATGAGTGAAATTGTTTGGTTAATAAATCCTAAAAGAGATACTCTTTATGAATTGTTTATGAAGCTGCGCGATACTTATGAAGAAATTTTAAGTCATTCGAATATTTATCTACAGATAAACAATTTTAATTTTTTGGAAAAAATTAGATTACCAATGGAGTATAGAAAAAATCTCTATTTGATTTTTAAGGAAGCAATGAACAACAGCTTGAAGCACAGTGGCTGTAAGGAAATTTCGATAAATGCTAATCTGCGTGGAAAGACTCTTGAGATTACACTTTATGATAATGGGAAAGGATTTAATATTGCCGATGATTCTAAAGGGAATGGCTTAACTAATATGAAAGCAAGAGCAGAAAGTATTGGCGGAAGTCTTCGTTTTCAATCTTCGCTAGACTCCGGAACTATGATAAAATTTGTAGGGAAAATAAAATGAAAGATATTAAAGTAGCGATAGTTGAAGACACTAAAATTATTAATGATTCGCTTGCAACTTTATTGAATAATTCTTCAGGCTTCACTTGTGTTGGTCAGTATCTTGATGCTGAGAGTTGTCTTAAACAAATTGAAACTACTAAAGCTGATATTCTCCTTATGGATATTAAGCTTCCCGGCATGAACGGAATTGAAGCAGTGAAATTATTAAAAGAAAAATTGCCGGATTTAAGCATTCTGATGCTTACTATTCATGAAGAGAATGATCTTATTTTTGAAGCTTTATGTGCCGGCGCTGTTGGATACTTAATTAAGAAAACTCATCCAGAAAGACTGCTTGATGCCATTCAAGAAGCCCATGAAGGGGGTGCGCCAATGAGTTCACATATCGCTAGGAAAGTAACTTCTTTTTTCCAAGTAAATAAAAAGCTTTCACCGGATCAAACAGTTTTAACCGATAGAGAGCAGGAAATTTTGAAAGAATTGATTAAAGGAAAAACATACTACGCAATTGCACATTCACTCAACATTAGCAAAGACACGGTAAGATTTCATATAAAGAAAATTTATAAAAAGCTTCACGTCCACTCTCAGGCAGAAGCGGTAGCAGAAGCAATAAAAAAAGGAATTGTATAAAACAAAATGGGGAATCCTAATGAGTAAAAAGAAAGTAAAAAAAACTGATCCGCATCAACCAAGCTCTTTGGTTGAGCAATATTATTTAGAGCAATCCGGTAAAGAATTTATTTATAAACCGGTTGAAAAAATACCAATAATTCAAGTAGGAAACTTTCCGGAACTTGGAAAGCTTACGGCTTTAAGATTTATCGAATGGGTTCAAGAGAATCCAAAAGGTGTAATCTCTTTACCTACCGGGAAAACTCCTGAGCATTTTATTAAATGGGTTGGTCATTTTCTAACCAATTGGGATACACAAGGTGTTCAAGATGAAATGAAGAAAGTTGGAATTGATTATTCAATAAGACCTGAAGTATCAAATTTACGATTTGTACAAATAGATGAATTTTACCCAATTAATGCTTTCCAGCATAACAGCTTTTACTACTATATCCATAAATATTATTTCAAAAACTGGGGACTTGATCCTCAAAAAGCTTTAATGATAAATGTGAACGAAATTGGAACAGCTGAAAATCTTCCAATGGATGTAGTTTTTCCAGAATTGAAAGTTGATCTATCACTTAGAACCAGATATGCAAGCAACCGTCAAGAAAGACTGCAAAAAGCAACTATTGAACTTATTGATGAATTCTGTACAGATTACGAAAGAAAAATTAGAGAAATGGGCGGTATTGGATTTTTCCTTGGCGGTATTGGTCCAGACGGGCATATCGGATTTAACGTAAAAGGCAGTGATCATTTTTCAACCACAAGATTAACAGAAACTAATTATGAAACTCAAGCGGCTGCAGCTACCGATTTAGGAGGAGTTGAAATTGCCAGAAACCGCTTAGTTATTACAATCGGACTAGAGACAATTGCCTATAACAAAGATGCAACAACTTTAATAATTGCTGCCGGTGAAGCTAAAGCAAACATTGTAAGGGATTCGATACAGAATTCAGCATCAAATCAACATCCTGCTTCAGTTTTGCATAAATTAGAAAACTCCAGATTCTATTTAACAAACGGCGCTGCTCTCCGTCTTCAAGAAAGACGTTATGTTGATCTAACAAACCAAGAGAAACTAAGCGCCAGCTCTATTGAAAGAGCAGTTATAAATTTATGTGTTGATTCAGAAAAAAGTTTAGATGAGTTAACAGAAAGTGATTTCAAAACTGATAAATTCACTAAGCTTGTTTTAGAAAAAACGAAAAGAAATGCAGCTGATATATCAAGTGAAATAAAAAGTAATATCATAAAAAGAATGAATAAAGGCATGGAATTTCTTGAAGGAGAAACAATTCTTCACACTGCTCCGCATCATGACGATATTATGCTTGGTTATTTACCATACATAACTCATCTTGTTAGAACTCCAAAAAATTCACATCACTTTACTTATTTGACTAGTGGATTTACAGCAGTTACTAATGCTTACATGCTTTTCCTTTTAGAAAATTTAAGTCTTCATTTAGAAAATGAAGTATTCGCTAAGAGATTTGAGACAAATTATTTCTCTCCAACATTTAAAGAAGGAAAAGATAGAGACGCAAATTTATATCTTGATGGTGTTGGTGGACACAGCAGAACTCTTAAGAACGAAGCACTTGCCAGAAGACTTTTAAGAAATATTATTGAAATTTATGAAGAAGATAATATAAAATATCTGAAAGATAGAGTTTATGAATTAATCAATTATTTCAAAACTCAATACCCTGGGAAAAAAGATATAACACATGTTCAAAAATTAAAAGGAATGCAGAGAGAATTTGAAGTAGAAATTTTATGGGGATATTTTGGATTCAACACTGATAGTGTTAGTCACTTAAGATTAGGATTTTACCAAGGCGATATTTTTACAGAACAGCCTGAATTTGACCGTGATGTAATACCTGTTTATAATTTGCTTAAAGCAATTAAGCCAACTGTTGTAACAGTTGCTCTCGATCCTGAAGGCAGCGGACCTGACACGCATTATAAAGTTCTTCAAGCAGTTTCGGAAGCTTTAAAAATGTATCAAGAAAATGAAGGTGTTTCTGATATTCGTGTTTGGGGTTATAGAAATGTTTGGTATAGATTCCATCCGGCTGAAGCAAATATTTTTGTTCCGGTCAGCTTAAATTCGTTTTCTATTTTAGAAAATACATTTCTAAATAGTTTTGGATCACAAAAAGATGCTAGCTTTCCAAGCTGGGAATTGGACGGTCCTTTTAACAGACTAGCTCAAAAAATTCAGGTAAATCAATACCATACAATAAGACAATGCTTAGGCAAAGACTTCTTCATTAATCATGAAGTGCCAAGAGTAAAAGCAGCACATGGTATGTTATATTTGAAAGAATTGAAGTTAGAAGAGTTCTATAAACATTCTATGGAATTAAAAAGACTAACTGAAAGATAAATATAAAAGGGGCTGTATCATATATGCTTTTGTCATAACGAGCACCCGCCTTGCTGAAGCAAAGCGAGGCAGGCTTCAGCAAAAAACGCTTCTCAATGACATTTGGGGATAATTGAGGCAGCCCCTTTATAATAATATTATTTCTGATATTCTTTTAAGTAACCACTAAAAACTGATCTGTGTGATTCTTCATCGGCAAGAAGTGTTATAACTAAATCTTGTGTTACATAATCAACACCATCACATAATTTTATTAATTCATTGTAAGATTTTATTGCCTCTTCTTCAGCATCAATAACACCTTTAATAACACTAGCAACATCAGTTGAATCTTCAGTTGGCTGTAATGATTTTTGAGTAGCTATAAGTCCCATTGAGCCCGGAACAACTCCGCCAAGTTCTTTAATTCTTTTTGCTAAAATTTGAGCATGACTTATTTCGTCCTGGATTTCTGCTTGTAAAGATTTTTTAATTTCTTCGGCTCTAACGCCGTCTAAATTCGTTGAATTTGATATGTAATTAATTACTGTTTCAATTTCTGCCCAATAACTTTTAATTAGAGCATCAACAATTGCTTTTTTGTCTGACATTTTTCCTCCTTTGTTATACCTTATTAACTATACATTTTTTATTAAAGTTCGTTACTTTATTTAATAAAATTTTTTAATCAATGTCAAATTTGAGACTTAAATGAAAATCAAATCCTCTTTAATTATGCTATTATCACTACTGTTTTTAACATCTGCACAAACTTTTAGCAGCATTTCTGAAAAATCATTAAAAGAAAAAATTGATTTTTTAACGAGTAAAGAACTTGAAGGAAGATTGCCTGGAACAGATGGTTACAATAAAGCAGCATATTATGCCGCTTCAAAATTGGAGGGAGCAAACATTCTTCCATTTGGTGATTCGTCTTATTATCAGTTTCGAAATGTTGAATCGAATTTGATAAGAGAGCCAATTGAATTTTCTCTTATTAATCTTGATCAGAAAATAAAATTTGAACTTGGTAAAGATTTTATTTTTAGAGGATTTACCGGAAGCGGGGATATTGAAGAAGATGTAGTTTTTTGCGGATATGGAATTTCTAGACCTGATTTGGGTTATGATGATTATGCAAATATTGATGTAAAAAATAAAATTGTAATGGTCTTCAAATACAATCCTTCATGGAATATTAATGACAGCTTATGGGGAACAAATTATCCGCGCGAAAAATCTTGGACAGCATACCAGAAAGGTGCAAAAGGTATTATTTTTATTTCATTTCCTAATGATAAATCTCCTCAAGCGCCTATTGGTAGTGTACTTCACGGGAACGGGAAACAATTAACAAACTTTCCACAATTGCACGCAAGCCTTCTATCAGCAGAAAAATTCTTTGCAAATAGTGAATATAATTTGAATAAAGTGCAATCGATTATTGATTCAGTTAAATCTCCCTTATCATTCGATCTTAATTTAAAAGCAAGAGTAAAAGTTACAAGCCAGTACGAAGAAAAAAGTAGAACAATGAATATTGTTGGATTGATTAAAGGTAACGATGAAATACTAAAGAATGAATATATAATAATCGGTGCGCATATAGACCATGTTGGTCAGCAGGGAGATTCAATATATTTTCCGGGCGCTAATGATAATGCCTCAGGCTCTGCGTCAGTATTAGCAATTGCAGAAGAAATTGCTAGCTTAGATAATAAACCAAAGCGATCAATTATTTTTATTTTGTTTGCATCCGAAGAGCAAGGTTTATTTGGAGCTAAACATTTTTCCGAAAATCTACCTATCTCAAATGAAAATATTGTTGCTATGATTAACATGGATTGTGTAGGTTTTGGAGACAGCATTCAAATAGGAAATGGAGAAAGTGCGCCACAGTTATGGGATATTGCCAAAAACTTGGATTCTAAAAATGACAATTTAATGGTTGAGAAAACTTGGAGTGGCGGAGGTGCCGATGCGACTCCATTTCACAAGATTGGTATTCCATCATTATATTTTGTTACAACTAATAGTTATGAACATCTTCATAAATTATCTGATAAATCAGAGACATTGAACTATTCGCTTTTTAATAAATTGACAAAGCTGGCTTTTCAAACGGTGATGAAAATTGCTGAAGGAAAATACCAAAGAGAAACTGTTAATTAACCTAAAAAATAAATCGCAATTGTATAAAGTATATAAATAATTGCTGCAGAAATTGCGCTTATACTAACGTAGTTAATTGTCTTTCTCAAATTTTGGTTTGACGATGGTTCGGAATTAATTTCTAAAATTGGTTCTTCTTTTGGAAGTGTTTCTATTACTGCTTTGTGTAATTTTTCTTCCTTAATTTTTCCACTTTCAAATATTACTTCTCTATCAAGAGTGCCATCTTCATTATAATATTTGCCTACTCCGTCTTTCAAACCATTTCTATAATTAATTGTTTCTTTAACGATTCCATTTTCATAATACATTTCCGACTTACCATTTTCTAAACCGTCTGCATAATTCTTTTCACCATATTTGGAACCTGAGATATAAAAAAATCTGCATTTACCATTTAGATTTCCATTTCTAAAATTCCATTCTTCTTTTAATCCACCACTTTGGTAATAAGTTTTAGTTTTACCTTCTCTTTTATTATTCGAAATTTGTTCTTCTATTTTTAGAACTCCATTAGTAAAAAAATATTTTGAAGTACCAGATTTTATTCCTTCGGTATAATTTACTTCAGCTTTGAGTTGACCATTATCAAAATAAAATTTTGCTGTTCCTTCGGGTTTATCTTTAACATAATTAAATTCTTTGATTTTTATTCCCTTGTCATTAAAAATAGTATTAAGCCCTGTCTTCCCGCCTTTTTCATAAGTGATTATTTCAAGTATTTGACCGCTTTCACTAAAATATTTTTCCTGCCAATGAATTTTCCCATCAACAAAATATCTTTGCCTTTTTAATTTTCCGCTACCATAATAAAGAAGAGAAATACCACTTTTTTTTACTTCCTGTTCAAAACCAAAATTTATTATACTATCAACATCTCCGGCTCTTTTATAATTAATAATTTCGAGTAATTCACCTTTGTCTGAATATACTTTTTCCTTCAATAAAATCTGATCATCAGTATATTGACGTTCTCTTTTTACTAAGCCGTTTGGAAAATATTCTACTACAGGTTCTAAAATTTCTTTTTCAGAATCTAAAGTATAAAGCTCTGTTGATGGAACTCCCGACCGCAATTTACCCTCTGCACAATTAAGGGATTCAATTTAATTCAATGACAAGTAATAATCAATCAGGCGTTTTAATTAAAAAAATAATTTTACTGCAACAACTTCTTTGATCCAATAAAAATATTTCGTTTAATTTCAGTATTTCCTTTAAAGATAGATTCTTCATTTTGCGATGAAGTTATATAAAGATTTTCACTAATCTTAAATCCATTGATTAATATAGAACTAGTGTCTTTTGTATCAATCTTTAACGAAAATGTTGGTGATAATAAGTTCTCTTTTTTGATATTGTCTTCAAACTCGGAATGAGTCAGTCTGGAAAGTTTATTTAAGAATTGAAAAGTTGAGACAGAATCAGTTTGTGAATTGTTTATGTACCAGTGATCATCTCTTTTTTCCATTCTGAAAGAAGAATCTGCCGGATAAACAAAAGTTAAACTCTGCCAATTATTTTGGTTGCTGCTAACAATATTATTGTTTCGAAAACTATTTGCACTTTGGTTAAATGTCATATCTAAAAAACCGTCAACCTCATAAACATCAGTGTCGTTGGTTAAGCGGACGAATGTTGACATTGATCTTGGCTGTTGAAATGCAAATCTTCCTAAAATTATATCTAAAGTTTTTTCACCATCTTGATAAATTTCAACTCTTGTTCCGGTTGAATCTACTTGATAATCGTTCCATTGATTTTCATTTCTGGAAGCTAATCTTTTTGGTTTTATTGTTAATAACTGATTTAATAAATTTTTTATTTTCGATTGAGGAATGGATACAAATTTTTCTTCATCTATTTTAACACTCCATTTTTCTTCATTTTTCTTTAAATAGACTTGAGCAAAATTTTCTGCCTTTGGATAAAGATATATTTCATCAACTTTTGCTGTATCAATATTTACAAGTTCACTTCTAAATGTCCTTTCATTTTTGCCGCTGTCAAAAACAAACAAGTAAACAACTAATAGTATTAAAACTGAGAATATCCCGATAAGAGTTTTTGTTGATAATTTATTAAACATAACTTTCCGACATTAATTTATTTTTCTTTCTTAAATTCATTTGGTATCTGAAAATTCCGTAAGCTAAAATCAAAATTATTGGGAGTAAGAAATTTAGATATTTCAAAAATAATTTTGTCCCATCTTCTAAAGTTGGATCAATTGGTCTAGCTGAAACACCCTTGGTTCTAAGCTCTACAAGACCTGTATCATCTGAGAGCCAGTCAATTGAATTTGCCATCAAACTTACATTGTCAGGTTGAAGCTGCTGCTGTCTTTGTCCTGAACCATTAATTATAAAATCTCCGTCACTAAAAACAATTAATTTTGATTTTACATTTCCTACTAAATTACCCTCAAGAGCTACGGCAACCGGAAGTGTTGACATTCCAAAATCACTTGCCCCCCAATCTTTAGATACATCAAAATATAACGGCACATTTTGTATCCCGGATTTTTCAGAAGAAACCGCCAAAGGAATTGCGGAAATTGAGGTATCAATCATTGTAAGTTTTATTGAGCTTACAAAAGGCATTACAACATTTTCCAAACCTTCTGTAATTGGATGTTCAGAAAAATTTGTAATTATGGGAATGTATGGGAAACTAATTGGCGTTTGGAATGAAAATCCGCCTTGCTGCTGCCTAACCATTACATTACTGCAATTTACATCAATTAAGAAATTCTTTTCTACTTCAACACCCTTTGTTTTCAGCCAATCACCAAAATTAGTTTTTACTTCACTGCCGGAACCATTTTGAAGATCACCGTCAACAGCATTAAATGCAGAAATTATATTTCCACCTCGAGATAAAAACTCATCCAAGTTTGAAAAAACATTCTGCTCAATTGTGTCTTTGGGATTAACAATTACTAAAGTTTTTATTTCAGACGGAACAATTTTATTTGATAATGAAACTGTATCAACATCATATAAAATTGAAAGTTGTTGTTGCAATTGAACCAACTCGCTTAATTGAGGTTCACCATTCCCTTGAAGAAATGCAATTTTAGGTTTTACATCAACAGATATTTTTTTGATACTTGTGGAAAGTGCATATTCCATAGCTGCACCGGGCTGAATAACCGGAATCACTTCTTTCTTTTCTCCCAATTGCACAACTGCACCAAGATAAGCTCTCTGCTGTTTAAGTTGATCGCGCTCTCTAACATTAATCATTAATGGTTGAATTCCATTTTGCTGAGCCTGCATTTCTGCTTCTTGGTTTTCGTTAGGATTTAGAAATTCATAAACTACCATTCCGCTCGATTTATTTGAGTATTCTACTAAAAGATCTCTAAAATCTTGACGAACTTTGGCAATGTCCGGTGGTAAATCTTCTGAGAAATATGACTTTACAGTAACGGGTTCATTTAGATTTGCTAAAATATTTTCCGTTGCATCACTAAGGCTGTATCGTTGATCTTCCGTAAAATCTAATCTAAAAAATAATTTTGTTGATACTAGATTTACCAATACTATAATGGCAAATATTAGAAATAATGTAAATTGTACTTTTCTTTTTGTGAGCATAGCTTTTCTTTAATCCGCTAAATTTCTTCTTGAAAGAACTGACTCTGCTAAAACTAATCCAAAGAATGTTATTGATAAGAAATAAATAATATCTTTAGAATCAACTACTCCTCTGGAAATTGAATCGTAATGAGTTGATAAACTAAGGTAATTCATAAACTGACCAAGACTTCCGGTAAAACTATTTGCGAGAACATCAAAAATTATTAGAAAAAAAACTCCAACAAAAAGTGAAAGAAGAAATGAAACAATTTGGTTATTGGTAATACTTGATGCGAATAATCCTATACTTATAAATGTCATACTCATTAATATCATTCCTAAATAACCAAGCCAAACCGCACCATGATCGATAGGACCGAGCGACCAGACAGTTAAATAATATGGTATTGTTAAAGCTAGAGCAATAATTATAAGAACTAAAACCGAAGTAAATTTCCCAAGAACAACTTGCCAATCAGAAATTGATTTAGTTAAAAGGAGTTCGAGAGTTCCGGATTTTTTTTCTTCAGCCAGCATTCGCATAGTAAGAGCCGGTATGAAAAAGAATAAAGTCCAATATGCAATTGAAAAGAAAGGCTGAAGTGTAGCTTGACCAATAAAGAAAATATCGGAACCATATAGCCAGGTAAAAAATCCGCTTAAACCTAGAAATACAATTAATAATATGTAAGCAATAAGTGAATCAAAAAATGAATTTAATTCTCTTTTAGCAATAATCCAGATAGGTTTCATACTTTTCGTTTAATTTGTTGTTAGTTGTCTAAAAATGTCTTCTAGTTTAGTTTCTATAGGTGTCATCTCTGTAAGTACCCAATTTTTATTAACACACAATTTGAAAATATCCTTTTTTGAACTGTAGCCATTATTACTGTTAATTAAAAAAGAGTTTTCGCTTTCCGCAATTGGATCAACCATAGAAACGCTTTCAAGATTTTGTAATGAAGTAATAATTTCATCTCTAGAATCTGCTTCAGAAATCTGAACTCTAATAACTTCTTCCCCTTGAGATTGCTTTTTCAATATTTCGGAAGTTCCGTCAGCAACAATTTTTCCTTTATTTATGATAAGAATTCTATCGCAAGTTGCTTCAACTTCCGGAAGAATGTGTGTACTTAGAATTACAGTTTTTTCTCTGCCAAGTTCTCTAATCAGTTTTCTAATTTCTACAATTTGATTCGGATCGAGTCCAGTTGTCGGTTCATCAAGAATTAAAATTTCGGGATCATGAATCATTGCTTGCGCCAATCCCACTCTCTGTTTATAGCCTTTAGAAAGTTCGCCAATTTTTTTATGCTTCTCGTCATTCAGTCCGGTTAATCTAACCATCTCAATTATTCTAGATTGAATTTTAGAATTTGGAACTCCTTGAAGTTCTGCAACAAATTTTAAGTAATCTAAAATCTGCATATCATAATAAAGTGGATTATTTTCGGCAAGGTAACCGATTTTCTTTTTTATTAATTCTTGATTATCATGAATTGAATTTCCGGCAACTTTAATATCACCGTCAGATGGAGCCATAAAACAAGTAATAATTTTCATTGTAGTTGTTTTACCAGCTCCGTTTGGACCAAGAAAACCAACTATCTCACCGGTTTTAACTTCAAAAGAAATATTATCAACTGCTCTTTGGCTTCCGTACTTCTTAGTTAAGTTCTCAACAATAATGCTCATATAGATAAAACCATCTTAAATTTTAGGTGCAAAAATAAAAATCAATAAAAAAAATTTCAAGCAATATGAAAAATATAATTGCTTATAAAAACCAATTTCCAATTTAGTTTCAATTTCTTTCTAAAACTTTAATTCCACTTTCCGAAGCAATTATAATTTTAGTAGCTAAATGAATAAACAAGCCATGTTCAACAATACCGGCTCTGCTGCTTAATTTAGCATCTAGTTCAAAAGGATTTTGTATAAGTCCAAAATTAGCATCCAAAATCATATTGCCTTCATCAGTATTGAATGGATTACCTTCTGAGCATTTTCGTAATTTTACTTGCGCACCAAGTTCTTCAAGAAATATTCTTTCTGCTTCAAGTGCAAATTCCAAAACTTCAACCGGAACAGACCATTTTTCGCCAAGTTTATTTGAGAATTTTGATTCATCAATTATTATTATATTTTTTTTGCTATTCTGAGCCAGCACTTTTTCTCTTAAAAGTGCGCCGCCTCCACCTTTAATAAGGTTGAGATATTTGTCAACTTCATCTGCACCGTCAATTGTTAAATCGATTCTTGGATGAGTATTAATAAATGTAAGTGGAATTCCATATTTATTAGCTAGCATTTCCGTTTGATATGAACTAGGAACAGCAACAATATTTTCCAAAACTTTTTCCTTAATTAATCTTCCTATTTCAATTAATGCGAACTTGGTCGTTGAACCAGTACCCAATCCTAAAACCATGTTTGATTTAACATATTTTACTGCCTCTAAAGCAGCTAATTGTTTAAGATTGTTGGTATCCATTATTTTTGCTCCTTAGGATTAGTTGCAAAAACCGTTAACTCAGTTATAAATCCTCTGTCTTCCATTTCTAAAGACGAAATAACTGCATGAGCAATATCATCAGCAATTAATTTTGTGGGATTAAATTCTCTTAGTCCACTTCCGGCATTTATTGAAAATTCAGTTTGTACTTCACTTGGGTTTACTAATACAACTCTTACGTTATAAGGTCTTAATTCTGCCTGCCAACATTCAGTCATACCTTTTAAAGCAAACTTTGTAGCTACATAGGGAGTACCGTATTGAAATCCTTTTTTACCTGCAGTAGAAGATATATTTATAATATTTCCAGTATTCTGTTTCTTAAATATTTTGGCTGATTCTCTAGCCATCAACATTGCGCCAAAAACATTTGTTGAATGTACTTCAAGAAATTTATTAGAATCAATATTTTCTAATAAATCAAAATATCCATAACCGGCGTTATTTATTAAAGCATCAAGAGAAGAATATTCTTGACTGAATTTTTCAAAAAAATTCAAAACTTCGTTTTCATTTGCAACATCAAAGCAAAATGATTTTACTCCAAGTTCTTCAGAAATTTTATTTAATTTAGCTTCATTTCTTCCGGTAATTAAAACTTCCGCCCCTTTTTCTTTAGCTTTTTGAGCTATTGATTTCCCGATTCCGGAAGAACCGCCTGTGATTAATATTACTTTTTTATTCAAATTCATTTCTTATTTTCCTCATATTGCATAATTAATTAAATCTAAGTTATGTAAAGAAACTATGAATTACCATTTGCCTTGTTATTAAAAATGATAATCAATAAATTTACAAGTTGAATTATAAATTACCAGTAGCTTTAAAGTTAAAGGACAGAGAAATATGTTAGCATTTTTGCAAAATAAAGATTCAGAAGAGGAAATCGATCTAAGGGTTGATCAGAAACGAAAAAGACTTATATTAACAGTAGTTTTTAGTGTAATAGCTTTTGTACTTTTTAATGTAGTAATGTATATGCTTACCAGAATCTAACAAATCGAAAGTAGTATTTTATGTCAAATAATAAAGTTTATATAGAAACTTACGGATGCCAAATGAACGTTGCCGATTCTGAGCTTGTTCTTGGTGTTTTAAAGAATAAAGGATTTTCTGTAACTGAAGATGTTAATAATGCAGATGTAATTTTATTAAATACCTGCAGCATTAGAGATAATGCAGAACAGAGAATTCATGGAAGATTAGGCAATCTAAAAAAGATTAAAGACCGCAAACCAAGCACAGTAATTGGAATTCTTGGTTGTATGGCAGAGAGATTAAAAAAATCTCTTATCGAAGAGAAGAAAATGGTTGATCTTGTTGTAGGTCCCGATGAATATAGAAGAATACCGGAATTTATTGATCAAGCATTTTCCGGCGAAAAAGGAATTGGCGTTAAATTATCTCGCACAGAAACTTATGATGATATAATTCCATACAGGGAAGACGGACTTTCAGCATGGATTTCTGTAATGCGCGGCTGCGATAAATTCTGCACTTTTTGTGTGGTTCCTTTTACTCGCGGCAGAGAAAGAAGCAGAAATTTAGATTCGATTGTTGAAGAAATTAAACATCTATCCGAAAGAGGATTTAGAGAAGTAACTCTGCTCGGTCAAAATGTGAATTCGTATATTGACAATGGAAGAGATTTTGCAGATTTGTTGGCAGCTTCAGCAGCTGTTGACAGAAGAATCAGAATTCGTTTTTCAACTTCTCATCCGCAAGATATCTCTGATAAATTATTATACACGATTTCAGAAAATCCAAATTTATGCAATTACATTCATCTTCCGGTTCAATCCGGTTCAGATAGAATTCTGAAATTAATGAACAGAACATATACACTAGAGCATTATCTTAACTTGATTGAGAAAGCCAGAAAAATAATTCCGGGAGTTAGTTTTTCTACGGATATCATTTCCGGTTTTCCAACAGAAACTTATGAAGATCATATTGCAACTTTAGATATTATGCAAAAAGTGAAATATGACGGCGCTTATATGTTTAAATATTCTGCGAGAGAAGGAACAAAAGCTCACAAAATGGGGGACGATGTTACAGAAGAAACCAAGTCAAAAAGATTAAGTGAAATTATAGATCTTCAACAGACAATTTCTTATACAATAAATCAAGCTTTAATCGGAACTGAAGATATTGTTCTTGTAGAGGGAAATAGTAAAAAATCAGATGAATTTTTAGCCGGCAGAACTGATACAAATAAAGTTGTAATTTTCCCAAAAACAGAGAATGTAAAAATTGGCGATTATGTGAAAATAAAAATTAATAAAGCTACTTCGGCAACATTATTTGCTGATTTTATGGGGATTGAAATTCCTTATGAAAAAAATATTTCACAAACTGCATAAACTATGAAGATACTAATTGCAATATTGTTTCTTACATTTTCTATTTTCTCTCAAGAAGTAAATATTGTTAAACAGTTAAAAGATATTGAAAGCGGCAACAAACAAAGCGCTTTAGCAGATTTAGAAAATCTAAAAAAAACTAATCCTAACGATCCTTCTGTAATTTTTCTTGATGGAGTTTTAACTGAATCCGGAAAAGATGCATTAAGCAAATACGAAATTGTCTATAAAAATCACCCAAATTCTAATTATGCCGATGCATCGTTATATAGAATTTTTTCATATTATTATTCTCTTGGAGTTTATAACCGAGCGCAAGAATATTTATCAGTACTCGAAAATAAATATCCAAATTCTCCTTATTTAAAAATTGCTGATAGAAATATTCCGGAAGAAGATTTATTTGATTCTAAAATAGAGACTGCCGGCACACAAAAACAAAGTCCAAAACCGATTGAAATTAAAGATGAAAACTCAACAGCAAAATTTACTGTTCAAGCAGGAGCATTTTTAAATTTTGCAAATGCAAATAAGCTAAAAGACAATTTGGAAGATGACGGTTTTCCATCAGAGCTTAGCACAAAGGAAGTTGGCGGAACAATGCTGAATGTTATAACTGCCGGTAAATTTACTTCCGAAGAAAGTGCACAGAAATTAATATCCCACATAAAAAGTAAATACAACCTCAACGGAAGAATTATTACAATCGAATAAATGAAAAATGAAATTACATTTTTAGGAACCGGTTCAGGCAAAACCAGCTTAAACCGATTTCATTCATCTTTGTTATTCAGCTATAATAAAAAAATATTATTAGTTGATTCGGGAGATTCTATTTCTCGGGCTTTATTATTTAATAAAATAAATATGAATGAAATTGACGCAATAATTATTTCTCATTTTCATGCTGATCATTATGCCGGATTGGCGTCTTTATTGACTCAAATGTATATTTCAAAAAGAACAAAAAATCTTTCCATATTTGTTCATGAAGAATGTATTGAACAATTGAAAAATTTTGTAAATCAATCATATTTATTTGATGAAGTACTTCCTTTTAAAATAAATTACTCCGGTTTTTCTTTTTTTAATAACACTTCCCTTTTTGAAAATTTTGAATTTCTAGCCAAACAAAATTCACATGTTCAAAATAAACATGGACTTTCAAGTTATAACTCAATCAAATTTATTTCATCAAGCTTTCTTTTCGAAATTAAAAAACAAAAAATATTTTATACTGCTGATATTGGAAAAGATGAAGATCTTTTTTTATTCGATTTAAACAGCGTAAATATTTTAATTTCTGAAATAACTCATATTGAAAAAGAAATATTCTCGCAAATACTACAGAGTTTTCCGCACTTAAAAATTTATCTGACTCATATAAATGAAGAATCAATAAACGATTTGATAATTTGGAAAGATAATTTAGAAAAATCATTTCAAGAAAGAATAATAATAGCAAAAGACGGAATGAAAATATCAATATAATATTGTTTTGATATTTCAAAAAAATTATAATTAAATTAGATGTTAACTTTTTAGAAAATGTGTCAAAATGACAGTTGAAGAATTTCAAAAAAAATTTGGGATAATCGGTAAGTCAAAAGAAATAAAAGACTTAGCCGATATTACAATGCAGGTTGCCAACTCTGATATTTCTGTCTTGATCTATGGAGAGAGCGGCGTTGGTAAAGAAGTATTTGCGCGTGCAATTCATGGTGCAAGCAAACGAGCTGATAAAAAAATGGTAAGTGTAAATTGTGGTGCAATTCCGGAAGGCATATTAGAAAGCGAATTATTTGGTCATAAAAAAGGATCATTTACTGGCGCTGTTGATGATAGAAAAGGATACTTTGAAATTGCAGATAACAGCACACTTTTTCTTGATGAAATTGCCGAAATGCCTTTAACAACTCAAGTAAAATTATTACGTGTATTAGAGACAAATGAATTTATGCGAATTGGAAGCGAAACTGTTACAAAGGTAAATGTTAGAATAATTGCAGCATCCAATAAGGATTTACAAAAAGAAGTTGAAGCAAAAAATTTTAGAAATGACTTGTATTTTAGATTAAAAGCCGTATCATTAAACATTCCTCCTTTGCGCGAAAGAAGAAAAGATATAAGCAGTTTAGTATTTTTCTTTTTGCGAAATTATTCAGAACAGAATAAAATTCCGGAACCTGAAATAGCTCCGGAAGCTTTAGATTTTCTTGCAAAATATTCATGGCCCGGAAATATTCGTGAATTAAAAAATGCAGTTGAAACCGCAGCAGCACTAAGCAGATCTGGTGTTTTAGATGCTGATTCTTTTTTCCCTCTTCTAACCCAAAATATGGGGACAACTGAAAATAGAAATCTACCGGTTCATTTAAATAAATCAGCCGAAACTCTTGATAGAGAAATGATTTTTAGAGCATTAATTGACATAAAAAATGATCTGCTTGAACTAAAAGATATGGCTATGAATTTTAATAAATATCCAAAACAAGATAGCGGCAGTATTTCTGTTGATGAAGTAGTTCCGATAAATAAACTCGAAAAAAACGCAATTGTAAATGCTCTTGATTATACTAAAGGAAGCAAAAGAAAGGCTGCGAAACTTTTAGATATAAGTGAAAGAACTTTATACAGGAAATTAAAAGAATATGATTTACAATAGAATAATTTTTATAATATCATTTATAGGAGGGCTTTTACTAAGCTCATGTAGTTATTCCTTTACCGGTTCTTCCGTACCTCCGCATTTAAACACAATATCAATTCCTCTTACACTAGATAGAAGTGGTTCCGGAGAACCTGACTTGAGTGAGAATTTGACTAACGAACTTATTACAAAGTTTTTAACAGATAATTCATTACAAATTGCAGATAAAGTTAACGCAGACGCAATTTTAGAATGCACAATAACTTCTCTACCGGATTTACCGGAAGTTATTTCAGGAGGTGAAGAAGTAACACTTAGAAAAATAACTCTAAATGTGAAAGTTACTTACCGCGATTTAGTTGAACGAAAAACTATTTTTGATAGAAATTTTTCAAACTTTGGTAATTATGATGTCGGCGCTTCAGATATTCAAGAAGCCCGTCTTGATGCTATTAATCAAGCTATTGATCTAATTACAGAAGATATTTTATTAGCAGTAGTATCAAATTGGTAACAATGGAGCCAAAATGTTTATAGATCATTTAGTTTTAGGAGTTTATGTTTTTTCTCTAATTATCATGACAATCTTCGCAAGTCATGGTTTTATTATGCTTTTTTATCATAATAAATACAAAAAAAATGAGCCGATTAAAATAGAAGAAATTCCCGATGATACAATTGTAACAATTCAACTTCCTTTGTATAATGAAGTTTATGTGACAGAAAGATTAATTAACACAATTTGTGAAATGGAATTCCCAAAAGACAAATTGGAAATTCAAGTTTTGGATGATTCTACTGACGAAACAATTGAAGTAGTTGCACAATTGGTTAAAGACAAAAAAGAAGAAGGATTTGATATTGTTCACGTTAGAAGAGAAAGCCGCGAAGGTTTTAAAGCCGGTGCTTTGAAAGAAGGATTAAAAACTGCAAAGGGAAAATATATTGCAATTTTTGATGCAGATTTTGTTCCTAAAAAAGATTTCTTACTAAAAACATTACGTTATTTTTCTGATGAAAAAGTTGGAATGGTTCAAACCAGATGGGAACATTTGAATGAAGATTATTCAATTCTTACAAAGATTCAAGCATTAGCTTTAAATGGTCATTTTGTTATTGAACAGTCAGTAAGAAACAAAGCAGGCTTTTTCATAAACTTCAATGGAACCGGCGGAGTTTGGAGAAAAGACTGCATTTTTGATGCCGGCAACTGGCATGCAGATACGCTAACAGAAGATCTTGATCTTTCTTACAGAGCACAATTGAAAGGCTGGAAATTTGTATTCTTAAGAGACTTCACTACACCTGCTGAGCTTCCTGCAGAAATGAATGCACTTAAAGCACAGCAGTTTAGATGGACTAAAGGAGCTGTTGAAACTTCGAAAAAAATTCTTCCTTTAGTTTGGAGATCTAAATTGCCGTTAAGAATAAAATTGCAATCTACATTTCACTTAACAAACAATATTGTATTTCCATTTATTCTTGTTGCCGGAATTTTAAATGTTCCTCTAATTTTTATTAAGAACAGCGGTCCTTATGAAATGTTTTTTAATTTTATGTCTGTTTTTGTTTTAGCATTTATAAGTTCATTTTTGTTTTATTTATTTGCACAAAAAGATGTTCACGAAGATTGGAGAAAGCGAATAGCTTTATTTCCCTTATTTATGGCGGGTAGTATGGGTTTTTCAGTAAATAATTCACGCGCGGTAATTGAAGGATTATTAAGCAGAAAAAGTGAATTTGTTAGAACACCAAAATATAAAGTTGTTAATAAAAGTGATTCTATCCTAAAGAACTCTTATTTTAAGAAAACTAAAGTTGATAAATCAGCTTTCATAGAATTGATGCTGGGTTTTTACTGTCTAATTGGTGTTGCGGCTTCAATTTATTTTAGAGAAATATCAGCAATTCCGTTTCAGTTAATGTTTTTCTTAGGCTATACAAGTGTTGCGTATTTCTCATTAAAACCAAATTTTGCAAAGAAAAAAGAAGTATAATAAATGAGCTTAGACTCTTTGGATAAAATAGCACTTATTTACGAATACAATCCAGATTCTCCTTTATTTGCAAGGGTTGCGGCTAATGAATATTCAAAGGGAAATTTTGAACAGGCGGCAGCGATAATTGAAAATGGAATTGCAAATTTTCAAAATTATCCTACTGCCTTTTTAATTTCTGCAAAGATAAAATCTGCATTGGGAAAAATGAATGAAGCTAAAGCTGACTTAAAAAAAGCGGAAGCCCTTATTAATGACAACTTGTTTTATGATGAAAATGTAAAAGAACTAGAAAATATTGCTCTTAAAAATTCTGTAATTACTGAATCAAAAATGTCTTCTAAAACCAGTGAGATTGAAGATCATTTGGAAGAGCTCGCAGAAAGATTACAAAACGCAAAAATAAATGTTTCTGAAGAAAATAAATCAGTTGAAGCGCCAAAACGCACAACAAAAGATTTTAAGGAATTAGAAATAATTTCTGATACACTTGCAGAAATATACTTTGCACAAGGTAATTTCATAGAAGCTAAAAATGTATATCAAAAATTGATTAAAAGATTTCCAGAGAAAGAAACACTTTATAAATCAAAAATTTCTGAAGTAGAAAACAAGATAAAATCACAATCCGGAAGCTGATGCTTTCTATTGACATTTCAAAAAAACTTCCAAAAGACTTTTATCAACAAGAATTACTTTGTGCAGCAAAAAAATTGTTAGGGAAATTATTAGTAAGAAAATCTAATGAAGATTGTTTTCTAATTACAAAAATAGTTGAAACAGAAGCCTACTCCGGTTTAAACGATGAAGCATCTCATTCTTTCAAAGGGAAGACAAAATCAAACAGTGTAATGTTTGCGGGAGGCGGGAAACTTTATGTTTATTTTACTTACGGAATGTACTTCTGCTCAAACATAGTTATTGGCAAAGAAAATCAAGGGGATGCGGTTTTACTTCGAGCTGTTGAACCAATTAATAATTTTTCTCAATTGGCTCTAAACAGATTTGATAAAACAGAATTATCAGAAAAAGAAAAGCTAAACTTGACAAGCGGACCCGGAAAATTATCCATTGCACTAAATATTAAAAAAAGTGAGAATGGAATTAATCTTTTAGGAAATGAAATCTTTATTTTAGACAATGATGAAATTCCTTTATCGCAAATTGGAATCTCATCCAGAATCGGAATTTCAAAATCCAAGGATTTGCCTTGGCGGTTTTTTATAAAAGATAATCCTTATGTTTCTAGAAAATGAACAAATATAAAAATATTCTTATCGCTCGCACAGATAGACTTGGAGATGTTGTTCTAACAATTCCAATTGCGCATATTTTGAAAAGTAAATTCCCTAATTCAAAAATCACTTTTCTTGTTAGAGATTACACCAAAGATTTATTAATCCACAATAAATCAATTGATAAAATTTTAATTTGGAATGACAATAAAAAATTATTTGACTTCGTTAAAAAAATTAAAAGGAACAATTTCGATACGGTTTTTGTTGTTAATCCATCTTTGAAAATTGCTTTAACTTTTTTTCTTAGCAGAATAAATACAAGAATTTCTACTGGTTATCGATGGTATTCATTTTTGTTTACAAATAAGATTTATGAGCACAGAAAATACGGGACTAAACACGAGCTTATTCACAATATAGAAATGCTCGAAGAAATTGGAATTTCAGAAAAAGTTGATTTTGAAAATGTTCAGTTTTCAATACAGTCTGAATTAGAATCAGAACAAAAAGTAAAAAACTTCTTAAACAAGAAGAATTTCAATAATCAATTAAAAACAGTAATAATACACCCCGGAAGCGGCGGAAGCGCTGTTGATCTTCCTTTTTCTCATCAAAAAGAGCTTTTATCCAAATTGGCACATGAATTGGATATAAATTTAATAGTAACCGGCAGCAAAGCGGAAAATTCTCTTTGTGAAAGTTTAATTGATGATAAAAAAATCATTAACACTGCCGGCGAGTTCAATTTGAAAGAACTTGTTTCATTGATAAACTTGGCGGATGTTTTTGTAGCAAACTCAACCGGACCATTGCACATTGCGGCGGCACTAAAGAAATATATTATTGGATTCTATCCCAAAGCTGCTTCTTGTTCTGAAACTCGTTGGGGACCTTTTACAAGCAAGAAAAAAGTATTTACACCAACAACTAAATGCAGTAATTGCACGGTGAAACAATGCCAAGAAACAAATTGTATGAGTTCAATCAATGTTGATGAGGTTTTTGAAACTATTAAAAATTTTTTGAATAAACTGAGCTAATAATGAAAACTGCATATAAATATTTTTTCTTCGTTTTATTTTTATTGAGTTTATCTGCACAAGATGAATTTAGAAAAATAGAAAACAACGCTTTTAGCGAAGGAGAAAAATTAACTTTCGATGTGAAATATGGCTTTGTAACCGCCGGAATTGCCGAAATGGAAATTCCTAGAAAAACCAGAATCTCCGGTAGAGATGCATATCATGTCACATTTAAAGTTAACACGGTTCCAAGCTTTGATATGCTTTTCAAAGTAAGAGACCGATACGAAACTTATATTGACACAGAAAGCCTATTCCCTTGGAGATTTGAACAGCATATCCGTGAAGGCGGTTATTCACGCGACTTTTCAGCTTTCTTTGATCAAAGAAGAGGGAAAGCCAAAACTACGGAAGGGACTTATGAAATTCCAAAATATGTAAATGATATTCTTTCGGCTTTTTATATTACTCGAGTTTATGATTTTTCAAAAATGCAAGTTGGTGATAGAATTGCTTTAGAAAATTTCTACAAAGACAAAGTTTATCCTCTTGATGTTGTTTATCGGGGTAAAGAAAGAATTACAGTTGGAGCCGGATCTTTTAATTGCATAATTGTTGAACCTCTTGTTCAAGAAGGTGGATTATTCAAAAGTGAAGGTAATATTATAATTTGGTTATCCGATGATGAATTGAAAATTCCGGTGAAAGTAAAAACTAAAGTTTTAATCGGCTCTATTGACGCTGAATTGACAGCCTACGAAGGACTAGCCGGCAAACTGATTTCAAAAGTTGATTAATTCTTATTGTAACTATCTTATAGTAAATAAAACCTCTTTTTTATATTTTCACATTTATGAATGATGACTTTAATTCTCATAATGAAATTACACCCAAAAGTGTAAACAACCCTACTATGTCCCCAATAAAGGCTGCTACATTAGGACTTATAGCAGTTTTTATTTTATACCAATTTGGCGGCGCAATTTTAACTCTTTTAATTTTTGGTGTTGATTTTCAAAATGCCGATGTAAATGCAATGCGTTTATTGACAATGGGCGGACAAATTCTATTTATTCTTCTACCAGCATTAATACTTTCCAAAGGTGTTTATGAAGATGTATCAACTATTATTAGAATAAAAAGACCGAAGTCAAAAGATTTTATGTTTTCTATTGTCGGGCTTGGATTATTAATTCCGTTCCTTCAATCTATGATGAACATTCAGATTTTTATTTTAGATAAACTTGCTGACTCCTTTTCATTTTTCAATTCATTCAAAGATTTTTTTGATGACTTAAATAAATTAGTTGATGCATCATACGGAAGTTTACTTCAGGCAAATAATATTTTTGAATATATTATTGTAATAATGGTTGTAGCAGTAACTCCGGCTATCTGCGAGGAAATTTTCTTTAGAGGTTTTGCACAAAAAAGTTACGAACTAAAATTGAAGCCATGGATGGCAATTTTGTTAACATCGCTGGTTTTTGGTTTGTATCATTTCAATCCATACGGACTGGTGGCTTTAATTGCACTTGGTGCATATTTTGGCTACGTAGCTTATCAAACTGAATCTATTTTTGTTGTTATATCTCTTCATTTTTTAAATAATTTCTTCTCAATAGTTTTATATTGGCTTTTCGGTGAAGAAGATTTTTCAACTACAAGTTTTAATCCGCCGGAAGAAATATATACAGATTTGACAGTCTTCATAATTTTAGGTATTCTTTTTGCAGCATATTTAGTTTACTTTAATAAAAATTATTCTAACAAAACTAGTGAGGAAACATCATGATCTGTCCAAATTGTGAATATGAATACGTAGAAGGAATAACTGTTTGCGCTGATTGCGGATCGCAGTTAGTTCCTAATTCTGATTTTGAAGGACACTTAACCAATCCACGGGATTATGTAATTGTGTATACTTGTTCAGAAACCTATGAAGCTGAAATGCTTAAGGCTAATCTTCAAGGAGCAGAAATTGAGGCTTTAGTTCTCTCTCAAAAAGATAGTAGTTATCCGGCTGTTGGCGATTTGGCAGTTGTAAAACTTCTTGTTAAAAAAGAGGATGCTTCTGTAGCAATAGAAATAATTAATGATATAAATTCAAACTCAACAAACTAATTTAAAGGCTTATGGCTAATAATACGGGAACTAGAACACTTGTAGCAGTAATTGCAATTCCATTTATTCTTGGAGTTAGTTACTTTGGAAACATTCCATTTCTAATTTTCACTTTATTAATTGGATTAGTTGCAAACTTAGAATTTATAAAAATGACTGCAACTAAAGGAGCTTTTGGTAATTCTACAATAAGTTCATTGATGATTATTTTACTAATTCTAAATACTTATTTTAAAATTCTTGATCTCTATTCACTTCTAATTATTTTTGCCGCTTCATCCTTATTAATAGAACTTTATCGAAATAAGGCTTCTGCAATTAACAATTTGGGAGTTACTTTTCTAGGAGTTTTATACATTGGATTATTCAGCTCTTCAATATTAGCAATTAGAGAGTTTTATCAAAATCCGCTTGAATATGACCAAGGCGGATTTATTATTATTTCAATTTTATTTTCAATTTGGATTTGTGACTCAGCCGCATATTTTCTAGGATTAGCTTTTGGTAAGCACAGATTATTCTTAAGAGTCAGCCCTAAAAAAAGCTGGGAAGGCGCAATTGCCGGATTCGTTTTTTCGATCTTAACAATGATTGCAGCAAAAGTAATTATTTTAGATTTTCTTAACTGGATTGATATTATTGCTCTTGGACTAATCGTAGGAATTATTGGTCAAGTTGGTGATTTAATTGAAAGTCTAATTAAAAGAGATGCCGGCGTTAAAGATTCATCTGCAATAATTCCGGGGCATGGTGGAATTTTTGATAGGTTTGATTCACTTTTATTTGCCGCTCCTTTTGTCTTTTTATACTTGAAATATTTTTCTCTGTAAAACTTTCCTTATTTTTGAGTACTAATTTTAGCACAATTTTCTTTTGAAAGGATTAAATGGCTGGTAAAGAAAAAATAAATATTATTACGCTCGGTTGCTCAAAAAACACAGTGGATTCCGAAAGATTAATGAGTCAGATTAAATTAAATAATTTTTCATTGACTGAAAATTCTTCTGATGCCGATTCAATTATTATTAATACGTGTGGTTTTATAGATGCCGCAAAGGAAGAATCAATTAATACAATTTTGGAAGCCATTCAATTAAAGAAAAAAGGAAAGATAAAAAAAGTTTTTGTTGCCGGGTGCCTTTCAGAACGATATATGAATGATCTGAAATTAGAAATTCCTGAAGTGGATAAATATTTTGGAACTGAAGCTTATGAAGAAATTGTGACTGAACTAGGAGGTGATCTAAAATATAATCTTTTGGGAGAGCGCGAACTTTCTACTCCAAAACATTTTGCGTATTTAAAAATTTCTGAAGGATGCGATAACCCTTGTTCATTCTGTGCAATTCCGCTTATGCGTGGAAAACATAAAACAAAATCTATTGAAGAACTTGTTTATGAGGCGTCAGCACTGGCTAATAAAGGTGTTAAGGAATTAATAATTATTGGACAAGATACAACTGATTATGGCAAGGAACTTTACGGAAAAAGAAATATTTCAGAATTGCTAAACAAATTAAGTGAGATTAAAGGAATTGAGTGGATTAGACTTTTATATGCTTATCCTTCACATTTTCCAAAAGACTTAATGGAAACAATAAGAGATAATCCGAAAATTTGTAAATACATTGATATGCCATTGCAGCATATAACCGATGACGTTCTAAAATCTATGCGAAGAGGAATTTCTAAACGCAGAACAAAAGAGCTTTTAAAAGAATTACAGGAAATAATTCCAGGGATTACACTCCGCACAACATTTATCATTGGTTATCCCGCTGAAACAGAAAAAGATTTTGAAGAATTATGCGAGTTTGCAAAAGAAATTGAATTTGACAGATTTGGTGTTTTTAAATTTTCAGTTGAAGAAAATACACCAAGCTACATTTTAGGTGATCCCGTAACTGAGGAGATAAAAGAAGAACGAGTTTCAACAATAATGGAAATACAGAAAGAAATTTCACTAAAGAAAAACGAAGCCTTAATAGGAAAAACAATTAAAGTAATAATAGATTCCGAAGATGAAGAATTCTATATTGCCCGCTCTGAAAGAGACGCTCCCGAAGTTGACGGTGAAGTTCTAATTAATAAAACTGATTTCAAAATGGAAATCGGTAATTTTTATAATGTTGAAATTTATGACTGTAATGAGTATGATTTATTTGCAAAATCATAAACTTAGAAAAATATGAAAAAACTACTTTTAATTTTATTCGTAATTAATTTCCAACTTATAACTGCTCAGGTTGAAACATCCGGCGGAATGGATCAGAGAAAGTTTTATCCAATTTTCTATATAGATGCAGCAAATTATAAATCATCAGAAGAGGGACAGACTCGTGTTGATATTTTTGTTCAAGTTCCCTATTCCAGCTTACAATTTGTTCTTGAAAATGGAAAATATGCAGCAAAATATTCCATTCAATTAACTCTTTACGATGAAGATAATGATAAGAAAATAATTGAAAAAATTTGGAATGAAGATATTGTTGCAAATAGTTTTGAAGAAACTAAATCGCAGTCAAGTTATAATTTTAGTTATAAATATTTCACCGTACCACCCGGAATATATCAGCTGAGATGTGAATTAACCGATAGAGATTCTCGTAAAAATTATGTTGCAAACGCTGTAGCAAATGTTGCAGAATTTGTAAATGAACTTAATCTAAGTGATATTATTTTCATTTCAGACTTAATAAAAACTCCAAATGGAAATCAAATAGTACCAAATGTTTCGCACGAAGTAACCAGAAAAGATTCACTCATTCAGTTTTTCTATGAAATTTATTCAGATACAAATAAAGAAGTTACTTTAACTTATAGAGTGCGAGATAAAAATGGCGAGTTTATTTATTCTGATTCAAGGAATCAAATTTTAGATTCTGGCAAAACAAGAATTTATGATAAGATTTCGGGCACAACTTTCAGTCTTGGAAGTTATGACTTGTTTGTTCAAGTTAAAAACCAGGACGATAAACTTCTTCAAACAATTACAAAAGGTTTTCAATCGAAAATTTTTGGACTTCCAACAAGCATCAATGATCTTGATAAAGCAGTTCAGCAGTTGGTTTATATAGCAACCAGCTCAGAGCTTGACGAGATTGAGGAAACTGAAGACTATGAGGAAAAACTTACTAAGTTTCAAGACTTTTGGAAGACTAAAGATCCAAATCCAAACACAGAAGAAAATCCGGTTTTCATTGAATATTATAGAAGAGTAGCTTACGCCGATGAACAATTCAAAAATTATATTGAAGGCTGGCGAACAGATATGGGAATGATTTACATTCTTTTAGGACCGCCAAGCAATGTTGAAAGACAACCTGTTGCTCTCAGTTCTAAACCTTATGAAGTTTGGGAATATTATGAAATAAACAAAAGATTTGTTTTTGTTGACGAAACCGGTTTTGGTGATTATCGATTATTAAATCCGGTTTACGGTGATTGGTTTAGATTCAGAAGATAAATTATGATACTTACTGTTACAATAAACCCATTATTAGAAAAAATTCTTTATTTCAAATCGATTAATGATAATGCATCAAATAAAAGTTATAAAGAAGAATTAAGAGCCGGCGGTAAAGGTATTAATGTTAGCCGTCAGCTAAATCATCTTGGAGTTGATAATCTTGCGCTTACAATTCTTGGTGGAAATAATGGCAAAGATTTAAGAAGCACTTTAACACATGAGAAAATAAACTTCACAGCAATCTCTTCAAAATCAGAAACAAGATGGGCTTCTGTTTTGCATGATGAATCAAAACAAAAAATAAATTCATTCTTTTCACCAAATCAAGAATTGACTGAAAAGGAAGTAAGTGATTTTATTTCTAAACTTGAAAAAGTAATTCCAAATCATTCAATAATTGTTTTATCAGGAAGTTCTCCTTGTAAAGAAGCAGACAGAATATTTCCGGCTGCAATAGAAATTGCGCATAAAGAAGATAAAACAGTTTTGCTAGATACTTATGGAAATCATTTAGAAGAATGCTTAAAAGCAGCTCCAACAGTGGTTCACAACAATATTGATGAGATTCAAAATTCACTGAAAATTAATTTAACAGGTGATGAAGCTCAATTGGATTTTCTAGACTCGCTTTATCAAAAAGGGATTAAGCTTTCATTTTTAACAAATGGAACAAAACCTTTTTATTCATCAAAGTTCAATTTTAATTACAAAACTATTCCACATCAAGTTATAACATTAGATTCAATTGGGAGCGGCGATGCATTTACTGCAGGCATTTTATACGGGCTTCATCACTCTTTAGTGTTTGATGATTTTATCAAATTTGCAGTTTCACTTGGTTCACTTAACGCCGCTTCATTTGATACTTGCAAAGTAGATAAAAATAAAGCCTTAGAATTAAGCGCTTCAATTCAGCTTGAACCCATTGGTAAAAGAATGAAATTGATTGATGACTCGCCCAATTATTAAATTTTTATTTCTTTCCGCAATCACACTTTCGGCTCAGACAATCAGTAATATTGACGTAGTTGGTGCAAAGGAATTCTCAAAATCAGATTATATTGAATGGGGAAAAGTAAATAGCGGCACTCTTTTTCAACCAGCATTAATTGATACAATCAAATTCAACATTCGAAAAAATCTAAATAATAGAGGGTTTTTTGCAAGCGATATTGCCGTAGGTATTGTTTCTATTAAGCAAGACACTTCTTATGTAATAAATCTTATTTATAATATCAGGGAAAATAATCCAACTTTCATAAAAAACCTTTCTATAAGTGGATTAAATAATTCTGATTCTGCAAACATTTATCCCCTTTTTAATTTTTTAGAAGGTGACATATATTCAACAATTCGAGTTGAAGAAGTGATTTCAAATTCTCTTGATTACCTTGAGAACAATGGTTATCCATTTTCTTCAATAAAAATAAATTCTTTTTTAATTGAAAACGACAGTTCAGAAAATGAAAGTTTTGCAAATCTAAATCTTTCATTCGAGAAAGGAATACTTGGTAAAATCAGCAAAATAGAAATTATAGGAAATACTAAAACAAAAGATTATGTAATTATAAGAGAATTAAGAATCGATTCATCAGAAGTTTATTCGCAAAATCGTATTAATGAAATACCCGCTAAACTAAACCGATTAAGATTTTTTCAACCGATAAAGAGACCAATATTTTACTTAAACAATAAGGATGAAGGGATTTTACAATTAACAATTCAGGAAGAGGAAACAAATAATTTTGATGGGGTTGTTGGCTATGTTCCCGGTAATGATAATGAAAAAGGTTACTTTACCGGTTTTGTAAATATCAGTCTAAGAAATTTATTTGGTACCGGAAGAGCTGCTGCATTCCGTTGGGAGCAGCAGAATAGAGAATCGCAGGAACTAGAAATTAAATATTTAGAGCCATGGTTATTCAGTTATCCGTTCAATATAAATTTGGGTTTATTCCAAAGGAAGCAGGACACAACTTATGTTCAAAGATATTTTAGCGGACAAATAGATTATTTAGCAACCGAAGAAATTTCTGCAGGAGTCATTTTTGAGACACAATCAACAATTCCAACTGATAATGGAACTAGCAGATTTTCAGTTTATAATTCCACTACAATTACCACCGGTGTAAATTTTAAGCTTGATTCGCGTGATGATTTTTACGCTCCTACATCCGGAGTATATTTTTTGAACAGTTATAAATACAGTAGAAAAAGTATAAACGGTCCAGCAAGATTTCTAAGTCCGGATACTAAAACAGAAATTATTCTTCAAAAAATAGAAGTAGATTTTAGTACTTTTTACGAAATTTTCTCACGGCATATTTTAGCTTTATCTGTTCACGGAAGAGAGCTTCGCGGAGATTCATTTGAAATTAGCGATTTATATTTTCTTGGCGGTACAAATTCTTTAAGAGGTTATAGAGAGAGGCAGTTTCAAGGGAATAGACTTTTGTGGTCAAATTTTGAATATCGATATTTATTAACACGAAGATCATTTGCATTTCTATTTTTTGATGCAGGTTACTTTTTACGAAGTGAAGATTTAGCTCAAAATATTCAGAATATTTCCGATACAAAAATTGGTTATGGAATTGGGATAAATCTTGAAACAGGACTTGGAGTTTTAGGTGTTAGTTTTGCATTGGCTAAAGGAGATTCTTTTAGTGATGGTAAAATTCATTTTGGTATTTTAAACGAATTCTAACAATAGGCTTTTTTTGAAAAAGTTATTTTATTTTATTCAAATTTCTAGACCAATAAATTTCACTATATCTTTCTTCTCCTTAATTGTAGCGGGATTGATATGCAATGATAATTTACTAAACATGAATATTTTCTTAGCAGGCTTTTCGGCAGCATTTATAGGTTCAGCAGGAAATATCATAAATGATATTTACGACATAGAAATTGACAAATTAAATAGACCGGAAAGAATTCTTGTAAGCAAAAAAATATCTGTCGCGGAGGCCAAATTAGCTTTTATATTTTTGAATGTCGCTGCAATTTTGCTCGCTTTTTTAATAAACTACACTGCCCTTTTCATTGTAATTATTTCTATTGTAACAATTTTTACATATTCGGCTTTATTAAAAAAAGTAGTTTTGCTGGGGAACATAACTGTTTCTTTCTTTACAGGATTGGCTTTCATATATGGTGGTGCTTCTGTAAGTAATATTGATGCGGCTTTTATTCCGGCAATTTTTGCATTTCTTACAAATCTAATAAGAGAATTGATTAAAGATATTGAAGATATAAAAGGTGATTCTGCAAATAACGTTATAACTTTTCCTTCAAAATTTGGAATTGATAAAACAAAATATCTTGTTTTAGTTTTGACTGTTGTGTTAATCATATTCACTTCAATTCCCTATTTTTACATGATTTATAAAATTGAATTTTTCATAATTGCTATGACTATTATCAATCCAATTTTTATTTTTATGATAAAAAGATTGTATTCATCAGATGAAGTTAGTATAATGAAGCAGTGTAGTAGCTTAACAAAGGTAAATATGATTATTGGTTTGGCAGCAATTTACTTAGGAGCAACTTGAGAAATCCGCTTAAAGAATTTGATCTAGATTTTATAAAAAGCACGAAAAAAATCCTTGCCGGAACAGATGAAGCTGGACGCGGACCTCTAGCGGGTCCGGTAGTTGCTGCCGCAGTAATTTTTGATAACTTTACGACTATTCCGTTTGTTAATGATTCAAAAATTCTAAAAGAAACCGATAGAGAAATTTTATTTAATGTGATTATTGAGAAAGCAGTTTCATATAAAATTGGAATTATTGATAACAACGAAATTGACCGAATAAATATTCTTCAAGCCTCATTAAAAGCAATGAAAATTGCAGTTGAAGATCTGGATGAAGAACCGGATATAATATTAATTGATGGAAATAAGTCTTTTCTTATGAATAAAGAAATTTACACAATTGTAAAAGGTGACTCTAAATCATTTTCAATAGCAGCTGCTTCAATCCTTGCAAAAGTTACTCGCGATAGAATAATGAAAAAGCATGCTTTAGAATTCCCAAATTATCTTTGGGAAAAGAATAAAGGTTATCCAACAAGGGAGCATATCGAATTAGTAAAAAAATATGGTGCAACTCCTCTTCATAGAAAATCATTTTTAAAGAAAATTCTTTCTGAAGAAAAACAGGAAATACTTTTATGAGCAATTATAATAAAAGAGAATTCGGATCTAAGGGTGAAGAGCTGGCTTCAAAATTTTTGGAAAAATTGGATTATGACATAGTTGAAAGAAATTATCGTTTTGGTCATGGAGAAATTGATATAATTGCAAAGGATAATAAAAGAAATCATTTAGTTTTTGTTGAAGTAAAATCGAGAAAAAATGATGAATTTGGTCCGCCTGAACTAGCTGTAACGCCGTCAAAACAAAAACAGTTGCGAAAAATTGCAGCAGCATACTTGTACGAAAAAGAAATTAATGATTTAGATTGCAGAATGGATGTAATTGCTATTGAATTTCAGCACAAACCTCCACTAATAAATCATATTGAAAATGCATTTTAACAATACTTTAATTTATTGTCGTTACTATATTAAAAGTAGTTTTACTATTTTGCATCAATTAAAAAGTTATAGTAAATGAAAATTCCACAAATAAAATATTTGCGAAAACCAAACATAAGAGATTATATGTATCTGTTTTTTGCAAATATAACCGGACTTACTGTTTTTGCTTTAGAGTTTTTCAAACAGGTTTTTCTTCCGCCATATGAAATTTCTGAAGTTAAAAAACATATGGATGAGCTTGGCGTAAAAACTTTGCCAATTGTTAGCGTAACCGGATTTATAATTGGTCTTGTACTGGCAATGCAAAGCCAGCCGGTACTTCAAAAATTTGGTGCTACTGACTTTCTCCCGGCAACGGTTTCTTTAAGTGTTATTCGTGAACTCGGTCCAGTGATAACAGCCTTAATTTTTGCAGGAAGAGTTAGTTCGGGTATTGGAGCCGAACTTGGTTCAATGCGTGTTACCGAACAAATTGATGCCATGGAAGTTTCAGCAATAAATCCATTCAAGTATTTGGTTGTAACAAGAGTAATTGCAACTACAATGATACTCCCAATTCTTACAATTTATGTGATTTTACTGGCTCTTATAGGTGGTTATATTGCAGTAATTATTACAGACAACATGAGCTTTCAATATTATCAAAATGCAGTAATTAGCGCTGTCGAATTTGCAGATCTTATTCCGGGCGTGGGAAAAACTTTTGTGTTTGGTTTTGTTGTGGGAATTGTTGGAGCATATAAAGGTTTTACAACAGACGGCGGAACGGAAGGCGTGGGAAGAGCTTCTACAACTTCAGTTGTAATTGCATCATTATTAATTTTAGTTTTTGATTTAGTACTAGTGAGAGTAACTTTAATATTATGGCCGACTCTAGGGTAGTTGAAATAAATAATCTTTCAAAGAGATTTGAGCATCTAGTCGTTTTAGATGACATTTCTATTGATGTTAAACTTGGCGAAAACTTAATTGTATTTGGCAGAAGTGGAACGGGTAAAAGTGTTCTTCTTAAGTGTATTATTGGATTGCTAATACCCGATAAAGGTTCTATTAAGATTAACGGAAAAGATGTAATAAATATTTCTATTAAGGAATTAAATCAAATCCGTAAAAATATTGGTTTCTTATTCCAAAGCGGTGCGTTGTATGATTCAATGACCGTTAGAGAAAATTTGAGTTTTCCATTAGTTAAAAACACAAAACTTTCTCTTAGCGAAATCAATGAAAAGGTAATTGATTCCTTAAAAAAAGTTTCGCTAGAGCAAGCAGTTGATAAAATGCCTTCTGAACTTTCGGGTGGAATGAGAAAAAGAATTGCATTGGCTAGATCAATAATAACAGAACCAAAGTTAATGCTTTATGATGAGCCAACTACCGGGCTTGATCCAATTACATCAAAGGAAATAAGCGAATTAATTCTTAATTTACAAAAATCGCTTAATATGACATCAATTGTTGTGACACATGATTTAATATGCGCAAATATTATTGCAGACAGAGCAATTTTTCTTAAAGAAGGCAAAATTGCTTATCAAGGAAATATTGACGAATTAACTTTATCAGAAGATAAATTCTTAAGAAATTTCTTTAGTGAGAAAATCATAAAAGAGTAAAAGGAGCAGAAATGTTCAAGACTTTTGAAGGAGCACGTTTAGGTATTTTTGTATTTATGGGAACTGTTCTCTTAGTTTTTTCAATACTTTTAATTGGAAATAAAGATTCTTTATTTGTTACTACAATACAAGTGAAAACTTATTTTCAAAGCGTACAAGGATTGAAAACCGGTGCCCCTATTAGGCTTAGTGGTTATGATATTGGAAATGTTAGTCAAATAACTCTTGTGCCGGATGGTTCAGGTCAAGTTGAAGTTATAATGAATATAAAAAATGAACTAGCACAATTTATAAGAATTGACAGTGAAGCTTCCATTGAAACTGAAGGTTTAGTCGGTAAAAAGATTATTATTATTACTCCTGGTTCAAAAGATATGGCTACTATTCAAGAAAACGGTGTCATTAAATCTGAAGATCCAATTTCAATGACGGAAATAATAAGCGAAACAAAAGATGTAATGAAATATTTAAATGAAATCACAAAAGAGTTTTCTGAAATTGTTGCAAAAATAAATCAAGGTGAAGGAACAATTGGCCGACTTGTAAATGATGAAGAACTTTATGAATCCACTGTAAAAATCACTAATACAGCAGAAAAAAGTCTTACTCAAATCAATAAAAAATTTGAAGAAGTATCAGAAATTATTGTTGGTTTAAGTGGCAGTTATGAAAGCATTGTGAAAAATATTGATTCTACAATTGTTGATGTAAAATCATTAATTAATAAAGTAGAAAAAGGTGAAGGCGTTTTAGGAGCACTTATAGCTGACAGAAGTTCTTATGATTCAATAAAAACTGTTATTAACAATTTAGTTTCTACAACTTCTCAATTTGAAAAAGGGGCAACCGGATTTGCAGAAAATATGGAAGCATTAAAACATAATTGGCTGTTCAAAAAATATTTTGAAGAACGCGGATATTGGGAAACAACCGAATATGAGAATCAAATGGAAAGTAAAGTTCAAGAAGTGAAAAAACAAAATGAAATTCTTGATCAGAAAATAAAAGAATTGAAAGAATTAGAAGAAAAACTAAATCAACCTGAGAAATAATCTCTTAGGTTGATTCTCTCCTTATAAAACAACATTTATTGTATTCATAAGAATGATGAATTATTTTGATTTTTTTTATAAATGAAATTCATTCTCTCTTAAAAAAAATTATTATTTTATATGTTTGGATTTGAATAAAGATAAATATGAAAAAGAATAAATCAGAAGAAATGCTTGTTGTAAAAGGTGCTAGGCAGCATAATCTAAAAAATGTCACTTTAGAAATTCCACGAAAAAAATTAGTTGTTTTTACAGGGGTAAGCGGAAGTGGAAAGTCTTCATTAGTATTTGATACTATTTATGCAGAAGGTCAAAGACGTTATGTCGAAAGTTTATCATCCTATGCACGCCAATTTTTAGAAAGAATTAACAAACCGGATGTAGATATTATTACAGGAATTTCTCCGGCTGTTGCAATTGAGCAAAAAACCGGTTCTAAAAATCCTCGCTCTACAGTAGGTACCAGCACAGAAATTTATGATTATTTAAGGCTTCTCTTTGCAAGGATTGGAAAAACAATTTGCTTTAGCTGCGGTAAAGTAGTTGCTAAAGATACTGTAAGTTCAGTTTCAGATTGGTTAGAAGAAAAAGAAGAAAACGAAAGATTTTATTTAACATTTCCAATTCATTCTCATGAAGGGAGATCAATTCAAGAAGAAATTGATCTTTTGGTTAAAAAAGGATTCTTCAGAATTTTTTATAAAAATGATGTGCTGAATTTAAATGAAGAATATTTATTACCAAAATCTAAAGATGAAATTTTTGTTCTCGTTGATAGATTCAAAATAAAAAAAGGAAAAGTTAGAGAGCTACTTGCCGACTCTATTGAAACAACATTTAAAGAAGGAGAAGGAAGACTCTTTATAATTAATGCCGTCACAAATGAAATAAAAAAATTCAACCAGTTTTATGAATGCTGCGGAATTAGATATGAAGAACCTGAACCAAGGTTTTTCTCATTTAATAATCCATTTGGCGCTTGTCCTGTCTGCCAAGGATTTGGTAAGACAATGGATTATGATATGGATTTGATTGTTCCGAATCCTAATCTCTCAATTTTTGACGGCGCTATTGCTCCTTTTAGAAGTCCAAAATTTTCCAAGTATGCAAGAGACTTAATAACCGCGGCAAATGCACAAAAAATAAAGATTAATGTACCGTTCAGGGATTTAACTCCAAATCAAGTTAACCTTATCAGAAAAGGCTTTAGTGGATTTGTTGGAATTGACGGATACTTTAAGAAACTAGAAGAAAAAACTTACAAAATGCACATCCGCATTTTATTAAGCAGATATAGAGGCTACACAAAATGCAGTGCATGCAAAGGTTCCAGACTGCGAAGAGAATCACTTCAAGTAATTATCAATAATAATTCTATTTATGATATCGTAAAACTTTCCATTTCTAAAATACTCGAATTCTTTTTATCTCTAAAATTATCCGATTTTGAAATGAATATTGCAGATAGAATTCTTAAGGAAATTATAAAAAGATTAACATTTCTAAATAATGTTGGACTTGGATATTTAACTTTAGACAGACTGAGCAATACGCTTTCGGGAGGCGAGACACAAAGAATAAATTTAGCTACTTCACTTGGTTCGGCTTTAGTTGGAACTCTTTACGTACTTGATGAACCCAGCATTGGGCTTCATCCAAGAGATAATTCAAAATTAATTGAACAGCTAAAAAACTTGCGCGATATTGGGAATACTGTTTTGGTTGTTGAACACGATGCCGAAATGATGGAAGAAGCGGATTTAATCGTTGATATGGGACCAAAAGCCGGAGTGCACGGTGGAGAAATAGTAGCAATTGAAAATTATAAAAATCTTTTAAAGAACGAAAACTCCTTAACAGGGAAATATCTTTCCGGTAAACTCAAAATTCCAATTCCGTCTAAAAGAAATATGAAAGAGACAAAATCTATTATAATAAAGGGCGCAAGAGAAAATAATCTAAAAGACGTAAATGTTGAATTCCCTTTAAATAAATTTGTGGTTGTTACAGGCGTAAGTGGTTCCGGCAAAAGCACATTAGTTCATGATATTCTTTATGGCGGAACAGCAAAGCTTCGCGGATTAAACCCAAACAAGATTGGGAAATATGACTCAATTGAAGGAACTGAGGTTATTGATGAAATAGAAATTGTTGATCAATCCCCTATTGGAAAATCACCAAGATCAAACCCAATTAGTTATGTAAAGGGTTATGAAATAATAAGAGAAATATTTTCAAATACTCCTCAAGCAAGATCGAGAGGATACAAACCGGGGTTTTTCTCATTCAATGTGCCAGGCGGCAGGTGCGACACTTGCGAAGGAGATGGATTTGTAAAAATTGAAATGCAGTTTTTAGCTGATCTATATTTAGAATGCGAAGATTGTAAAGGAACCAGATTTAAAAAGGAAGTTAGAGATATTACATATAGAGGGAAAAATATTGTAAATGTCTTGGATATGACAGTTGATGAAGCTTTGGATTTTTTTGAAAATGTTCCTAAAATTAAAAAAAATCTCCAAGTTCTTTCGGATGTTGGACTTGGATATATTAAACTTGGTCAGCCCTCAAACACGCTTTCGGGTGGTGAAGCTCAAAGAATAAAACTAGCTTTACATTTATCATCTCAGAAAAAGAATAAGCACACACTTTTTATTTTTGATGAACCTACAACCGGACTTCATTTTGATGATATTAAAAAACTTCTCGGATGTTTTACTATGCTTTTAGAAAACAAAAACAGCGTTGTAATTATTGAACATAATTTAGATGTTATTAAATGTGCAGATTACTTAATAGATATGGGTCCAGACGCCGGTGTGTTAGGGGGCGAAGTTATTGCGGTTGGAACTCCGGAAGATATTATTGAAAATAAAAGATCTTATACGGGTCACTATTTGAAAGAGTATTTAAAGAAATAATTAGTATTCGATATTAGAGAAAAAATGTTTTTGGGTTTTTACAAAAGAAGATAGAAGCAGAAGTTCTTTTTCTATCTTCTTTTTAGAAATTTAGTTGCAGCCGCTATAAACTAAAACATCTGTTGAAGTATCATAACTTCCTACAGAACTCCATTCAAAAGTGGAATTTGATCCACAAACTCCTAATAAAGTAAAGTTACCATATTTACGATCACCAGCTTCGTTCAATTCGGTAATTCCAGTTAATCCATTATAATTATTAGCAAAGTTAAAATATGCCGCGGCTAAACTGCTAAACTGAATATTTTCACTAACAGAACTATAGGCGAGAGCAGCAACTTTGATAGCATCATAGGCTGCAAAAGTATATGCATCCGGTTTTATTTGAGTTGATTGCTCAATCATTGAAAACAATTGATTCCATTCATTTTCATTTTCTGCGGAAAGAGCAAATAACGGACTACAAAATTCTACACTATTTGCAAAGCTTGCAGCAGTTGTGTTCGAAATTAAAATTGAACTTGAAGCTGAACCATTACTTCCAAACCATAATTTAGAAGACAGCGTTTCATTTCCTGAAGATAATTCAAAAATATTTGTGACTTCATCAAATCCCGCTAAGTAAACTCCAACTTCATTTGGATTTGTCGCATTCCCGATTGCAGCAGAAATCTGATTAATTAACTCCACTGTAATATTATCATCATTACTATATTTTATTGAGTCAATTACACTACCGCCAATATTAGTAAAACTACTTGTCATGCTTCTTTTCAAACCTATATTTCCATCATCATTTCGGTAAACAGCAATTACTTGTCTTATCCCCCGTTCCCACATTAATTTTGCAATTGCTAAACCTTCTGGTTTATCGTCAGGGCAAAATCTTAAAATATGATCGCCAGCAATAGCTAAATCACCGGCTGTACTACCCATGCTTATTATCAATAAATCATTAGCATCCGCAAGCGATTTTATTCTTGATAATTCTGAACTTGATTGCGGTCCAATTATTATTTTTACTCCTTCAGAAATTAATTGTTGAGTTTTTGAATAAGCAATTTCGGGATCTAATTTTGTATCAACAATTTCCAAAACAAATTTTAGATTTTTCCCTTCTTGTAAAAATTTTTGATTGATCTCTTCAACAGCCGCTTCTAATGCCGCTTTACTAGTTATACCAAGATTTGACCAATTACCGGTTAGTGAAACTAATGCTCCAATTTTAATTTCTTGAGTTTGATCATTAATAGGATCTGTTACTTCTGAATCCTTACATCCAACTAAGACAATTAAAAAAGTTACAAAAACAGCAAATATTTTAATTTTTCTTTTCATGATTTCTCCATAAGATTTTAAGTAAAATTAATAAGTTTAATTTAACTTTTCGTTTTTTTTTGATTTTCTATTTTTTGATGAAATATCAAGCTAATTTTCGATGTGCACGGCAATTCCTTAACGCCAGTAATTTCATATAGAAATTAAATTTGTAAAGTACTATCGAAGATGTAAAATATTTGTTTAATAAAACAAATATTTTCTCGCCATCGGCTTTTGCAATATAGCGTTTCGCAGTTTATACTAGTAAACATCTTGATTACAAATTTATTTTAAAAACATCATCTTTCTTACTAGAACTGAATTACTGCTTGAACCCTTAAGAACATAAAGATAGGTTCCGCTAGGCAGGTTGTTAGCATTAAAAACTATTTTATAAGAACCTTTTTCTTTAAATTCTTTCACTAAAACAGAAACTTCCTTCCCAAGAATATCGTAAATTTTTAAAGAAACAAATTCATTCGTTTTTATTGAATATTCTATAGTGGTATTAGGATTAAACGGATTTGGGTAATTTTGTTTCAGCATAAAATTATTTGCAATTTGTACTTCTTCACTAATATTTACCGGTTCAGTAACTTCATAAATGATTTCAAACTCGCCGCCAATCCCGGTTGGGATTGTTAATGTTCTTTTTTGCGGATCGAAGTTAGAATAAATTTGTCCGTTTAATCTTACTTCTGCAATTAGTAAATCAGAAGAACTAAGGGCAATTGGATTTAGATTAACAACTCTTTCGAAATCATAAGCTTCATAGTTATAAAATAGAGGCGTCTGTTGCAAGGTTAAAAAGAAATTGCCATAAAGGTAATTATAATATCCAAGTTCTATTGAATGATAACCGGCTTTTCCCCCGCTTCCTTTGTGCTCTCCCCAGGTTTCTTCGCCGTATCTAGTTCTATTTTCATAAACTTCTCCATAAGCATGATCAACAAAATATTTCATGAAAAAGTCTAACGTTTCATCTGCCATTTGCAAATATTTTTCTTCTTGAGTAATTTCATAAAGCTGTAAACCCGCTACCACAGCTTGCTCCATCTGCCACCAAGCTTTTGCTGTATCAGGATTTCCCCACATTTGCATTACGCCGGTTTTGCGGTTGTAATCTTTATAAGGTCCACCAAGCTCAGTATCATAGCCGTTTTCCAATACATCTTCTACTAAAGACTTTGCTGCAGTAAGATATTCTTCATTTTTATTGTAATGATAGACTCTTGCAAAACACCAAGCAGTTTTAAGAACATGCCCCATAATTGTAAGTGTTTCATTTTCATTAATTTGCCAAAATGTGTTATACTCTTCAGCAAATCCAATTGCCTGTTGATCAGCACTGGCAACAAGGTAATCAAGCATATTTTGTGATATAAGCTTTAGTTTATCCAAATATTTTTGATCATTCGTCATTAAATAGAGTGATAAAAGATGTGTAGTTGTTGCATCTACAGTTGCATTAAAACTTTTACCTGTGCGGGAATTAAAACTTCTTGAAACATTATCAAAATATCCAAAATTCTGTGGATCGTTATCCCACAATTTTTCTTCATTATTATTATAACCCTTCAATAACCAGTTAAACATTGATGTATCGCCGGTTGCCTCGTAATATGCAGTAATACCAAGCAGAGCATAGTGTTGATAGAATGCAGTTTTATTTTGATTAGGATTTATTGGATTTCCATTTTGATCAATCGAATTAAACCAACCTCCATATTGCTCATCCCATGCTGAATCAAACATAAATTCAAGAGCTTCTTTTGCTTTTTGCAGATATTGTTTGTTACCAGTCATCATATATGCGCGTGTTAATCCATAAGCATTTCTTGATTGGGTTAACATATCTTTATTCAATCCCCAATTGCTAATTACGCTTCCGGTTTTACTTACATTTGTATAGAAACCGCCACTTGAATTATCCCAAGATGAAAGCCAAAATTGAGCACAGCTATCTACAAAACCGATACTTTTACTTGGATTGATTAAATAAGGAGATTTTAATTGATACTGGGCAATAATTATTAAGTTCACGAATAAAAGAAGGAGTAGTATTTTTTTCATTTTTAATTGAAAAGTAACTACTCCTCGGTAAAAAAGAAAGGTAAAACTCTAATAAATTTATTTAGAATTTTATTTTATTAAAATCATTTTCTTGACGTCAACAGAATTACTGTTCGATCCTTTTAGAACATAAAGATAAGCTCCACTAGATAAATCAGAAGCATCAAAATTAATTTCATATGATCCGGCTTCTTTTGTTTCATTGACTAAAGCAGCCACTTCATTGCCAATAATGTCATAGACTTTTAGTGAAACAAAATCTGCATTTGGCAAATTAAATTTAATACTAGTAGTTGGGTTAAAAGGATTAGGATAATTCTGTTCTAAACCAAATTCTTTTGGGACAAAACTTTCTATAAAAACTTCATCTGTAAATTCAAATTTACCATCAAAATCAATCTGTTTTAGTCTGTAATAAATTTTTTCAGCATGTACATTACTTAGATCATCTTGATACACATATTGCTGAGGTTCTGTTGTTGTACCAAAACCTTGTTTGAAAGCTATTAAATTCCAATCGCTTTCATTACCGTTTTTAACAATTTTTCTTTGAATTTCAAAACCTTGGTTGTTTGTTTCTGTTGCTGTTGACCATTGAAGATTCGCTTTATTTCCATCTAAAAGAGCTGCAAACGATGTTAGCTCAACAGGAACATTTCCCATATTCCAATCTTCAATTGCATCGTCTGCATTGGCTTGTAAATCGGCCAAATTAGTTCCGGCAACATAAGCAAAACCAACTTCAACAGCTTGACCGTCTAATAAAGTATAAGGTCCGCTGCCCATATATGATCTATAATCTCCATCTAACGTAATTGCGGTATCATCTATAGTTGTGATCCAATCATAAATTACAAGTCTAATATCTCCAAAATCAAATGGAGCTTCATCAGTAACCTTTGCGCCGGACATGCCGCTTAGAGCTACAATTCCATAGTAACTAGCATCATTAGCGCCGCCGTTTTCAAATTGATAAGTCATTCCTCTAGTTATATCAACGCCGCCTTGATTTTTTTCATAATTACCAAGTCCTATATCCCAATCAGCAAACATACCAGCATATACATCACTTAATGTAAATCCAGCATTATTTCTTACAACTAATCTGACAAAAACATATTCGTCATCAGTATTTGAATAACTTACTTGAAGAACATTCAAACCAACAGGAGAAACAGCAGCATTGTCTTGAAAAGTTGCATCGGCAATTTGATTAAAGCTAGCATCAGAATAAAATCCATTCATTCCATTAGAAGAAACCATATCGTTAATTGAAACTGTGTTTCCACTTGTAAAACTTCCAACCATGCCATTTACGCCTACTGCAGGATGCCCAACAATTACGCCACCTGTATATAGTGCATCAACATTTCCGTTAAAAGTTAGACCGCTTCCGCCTGCACCGCTTGCTCCATGACCTAAATATCCATTGTTGAATACGGTGAATTTAATTTTACCAGTATCATGAGTTAAAGTAGATTGCGCAGAAATTGTGATTGAAAAAAGTAGAAGAAAAAGAATGTAAAGAATATTTCTCATAAAACCTCCAATTAGGGAATTAGTTCATTAGTGCTGTTAGTTGTGTAATTGCATCATTTGCCGGTTTATAGGTGCTATCAATTTCTAAAGCCTGTTTATAAAAATTGATTGCTTCAAACCATTTACCTTTTTTTTCAAAGATACGTCCTAAATTGTAAAAAGGGAAATGTCTTGGAGAGTAAACCGGTGCTTCAATCGCTTTGTAAAACCATGAAATAGCTTCTGTATCTTCACCTAGAGATACAAGGTAAGAACCAATATCGTTATAAGGATTGCCAAAATCCGGATCAATTTCAATTGCAATTTTACAATTAATTATTGCTTCTTCAAATTTTCCTTGTTTGCTTAATGCCCATCCTAAAAATGTATATGCACGTGCGGTAGGTTGATACTCAATCGATAGTCGGTAATTTTTAATAGCGTTTTCAATTTCCCCCTTCATTTGCAAATTGAAAGCTATATCTAAATATTCTTCGGCTAATTCTATGTTGTTTTTATTAAGCATTTTAGCCTAGTGTGTTAGCAATTATTGGCTTTTATAAATACTTAATTTTTTATATAAAATCAAATTAAATTAACTTGATTTCTATCTACCATAAGAATATGTTTTTGAGAACCGATTTAATATGCCGTCTGTGGAAGTTTCAACGGATGAGTTTGAATTCAAAACAACAAATCTTTTTGTTTGAGATGATACTTTAAGATCTCTCATTGTAGGTCCGGATTGAATTTCTTCTAATCTTGTCTGCCTTTGAGGTTTACTATGACTTTTAATATAATAAATATTAGAGTTTTCGGCTGGTTCAGAATATTCCCTTTTCGGATTAGGAATTTGAGTTCTTGGGATTTCTCTTGTTACCCTTTTTACTTGAACCGGTCTTTCAACAGTTTTTGTTTTTACTTCACTTTTAATCACTCTAATATTCTGTTTAGGAATCGGTTTGTTCAAATAGTTTGGAACAAGATCATGATCTTTATCCTCATCTCTTTTAGAACTATTCTTAATTTTTGATAGTACATAAGAGATAACAATAAGTGTTACGAAAATTATTGTCCCGTAAAATAGCAATGTCTTAATAATAGGTACTAATTCCATTTTATCCTCCGACATTATTAAGGCAATTGATATGCCAAGTTAAAAGTTTGTTTTTCGATTAAAATGGATGCCATAACCTAATAAATATGTTTCAAATTGAGAAAAGTCTATTTATAGAACAATTTTTAATGTTGATGAATTTTGTAAAACCCAAAAATCAATTGAATCTAAATGGCAATTCTCTTTTTTGTTCAATTTTATTAATCATTTATTATCTTACAACCAAAATTTGATTGACTTATAAAGTAGCATTCAAATTGCTTACATATCACATTTATTAATAAAAATTATAATGGGGGCTGCATGAAAAAACTAATTCCTATTTTGTTTTTCATTCTGGCAATTACTTTGCTGGCAGAGGAAAGCAGAATTTTAAGATTTCCAACAACTCATGAAAATCAAATTGTATTTACTTATGCCGGTAATTTATACACAGTTTCAACTAATGGTGGAATTGCCAGAAAATTAACTTCAGCAGTTGGTGTTGAGATTTTTCCAAGATTTTCGCAAGATGGTAATTTAATTGCTTTTACCGGTCAATACGATGGGAATTCAGAAGTTTACACAATTCCAAATAATGGTGGAATTCCACAAAGATTAACTTATACTGCCACATTAGGAAGAGATGATGTTTCAGATAGAATGGGTCCAAATAATTTAGTTATTGGTTGGACAAATAATAGTAATCAAATACTTTTTCGATCAAGAAAAGCTGAGTTTAACAGCTTCAAGGGAAAATTATATTTGGCTAATCTTAATTCCGAAATTGAGACAGAGCTTCCACTTCCTCGAGGTGGTTTTGCCAGCTATTCGCCGGACGATTCGAAACTGGCATACAACAGAGTTTTTAGAGAATTTAGAACTTGGAAAAAATATCGCGGCGGAATGGCTGATGATGTTTGGATTTATGATTTCAAAACTAAAGAAACTATTAATATAACTGATAATCCAGCTCAAGATATTATTCCAATGTGGCACGAAAATATAATCTACTTTTTATCTGATCGTGACGAAAACAGAAGAATGAATCTTTTTTCTTATGATCTAAATTCAAAAGAAACAAAGAAGCTTACAAATTTTACTGAGTTTGATATAAAATTTCCTTCACTTGGTAACAAAGCTATTGTTTTTGAAAACGGCGGTTACATTTATCTATTTGATTTAGCTACAAAAGAATCGAAAAAAGTGAACATTGAAATTCATGAAGATTTCACAAACTCTCGCAATGAATTAATTTCCGTTAAGGAAAACATTTCTAATTTTGAAATATCTCCAGATGGCAACAGAGCATTATTCGGTGCACGAGGTGATGTTTTTACTGTTCCGGCTGAAAAAGGAATTACAAGAAATTTAACCAATTCACCGGGAGTTCATGAGAGAAATTCCAAATGGTCGCCCGATGGGAAATTTATAGCTTATGTTTCCGATAAAAGTGGCGAAGACGAAATTTATTTGATTGCACAAGATGGAAGTGAAAAAGAAATCCAATTAACAAAAAGTAAAGGCACTTATAAATACGGCATTTCTTGGTCGCCTGATAGCAAAAAGATTTTATGGACTGACAGAGGACTGAATATAAAATTTGTTGATATCGATTCGAAAGATGAAGTTCTTGTTCATAAATCTGATAGAGGACGAACCTTAACTGCAGACTGGTCGCCGGATAGTAAATGGATTACTTTTTCTAAACCGGAAGAAAATTCATTTAACAAAGTTTATGTTTATTCATTAGAGAAAAAAGAAATTTTTCCAATTACAAATGATTGGTATTCATCGGGATCACCAACATTTTCCAGTGACGGAAACTTTATCGTATTTATTTCTTCAAGAAATTTAAGCCCGACATACAGCTGGACCGAATGGAATCACGCTTATGTTGATATGGATGGAATTTATTTAATTGCGCTAAATAAAGATGTAAAAAACCCATTCGAACCAAAAAATGATGAAGTAAAAATTAAAGATGAATCAAGCGATTCAGAGAAGAAAGAAGATAAAAAAGATTCAGCTGTTTCCGTAAAAATTGATTTTGACGGGATTGAAAACAGAGTAATTAATCTTCCTATAAAATCATCAAATTATTTTAGTGTGAAAGCTTTGGCTAATAATATTTATTATCAGCGCAGAGGAAGTGATGATGATAAAACTAAATTTTTCGCATATAATCTTGAGAAACAAAAAGAAACGGAATTAGGCGAAGTTAACGGATATGAAATTTCTGCAGATGAAAAGAAAATTCTCGTCAGCTCAAATAGAAATTATTACATTGTTGATCTTCCAAAAGGAAAATTAGATTTAAGTTCTTCATTAAATTTATCCGATCTGAAAATGAATTTAACAAGAACCGAAGAATGGGCGCAAATTTTTGATCAAGCTTGGCGACAAATGCGTGACTTTTTCTATGTTGAAAATATGCATGGCGTTGATTGGGAAGCCATGCGTGCTAAATATCAGCCTTTGATAAAACATGTAAATAATAGAATTGACTTATCATATGTAATAGGCGAAATGATTGGTGAACTCAATATTGGTCATGCATATGTTGGTGGCGGCGATTATCCGAAAATCGATAAAATAAATCTTGGACTTTTAGGAGCAGAAATTTTACGCGATGAAAATTCCAAATATTATAAAATCGAAAATATTTTAGAAAGTGCAAATTGGGATGACAATCTAAAATCTCCACTTAATGAAGTTGGAGTTAACGTAAATGAAGGAGATTTTATAATTGCAGTTGATGGAAAATCAACAAAAGATTTAAATAATTTTTACGAATCTTTAATTGATAAAGCGGGCAAACAAGTTGTATTAAAAGTTAATTCTAAAGCTTCGGAAGAAGGAGCAAAAGAAGTCACAGTTGTTCCGATAAAAGATGAATCATCTTTGTATTATTATGATTGGGTACAAGGAAATATCAAAAAAGTTAATGAAGCTACGGAAGGAAAAGTAGGCTACATTCATATTCCCGATATGGGAGTTAATGGCTTAAACGAATTTGTAAAACATTTTTATCCTCAATTAAGCAAAGAAGGATTAATTATTGATGTTAGAGGAAACGGCGGTGGAAATGTTTCTCCAATGATAATTGAAAGACTTAGAAGAGAATTGGCAATGGTAAACATTTTCAGGAATAATCAACCGGCAACTAATCCCGGACAAATGCATTTAGGTCCAAAAGTAACTTTACTTGATGAATTTTCTGCATCTGACGGTGATTTATTTCCTTACAGATTCAAAAAACATAATCTTGGCAAACTAATTGGGAAACGAAGCTGGGGCGGAGTTATTGGAATTGCAGGCTCAACTCCTTTTGTTGATGGCGGAACATTAAACACGCCGGAATTTGGTCCTTATGATACAGAAGGCAAAAACTGGATAATTGAAGGAATTGGCGTTGAACCTGATATTTATGTTGATAATGATCCAGCCGAAGAATATGAAGGAAAAGATGCTCAATTAGAAAAAGGAATTGAAGTGATTTTAGAAGAATTAAAAAATTACAACAAACTTCCCTCACCTCCACAAGATCCGATAAGAAAATAGTCTTCTCACTTTATATAAATCCAACTTCACAAATTTATTTTTTCTGTGAAGTTGGATTTTATTATTTCCTTTCTCAATTTCTATTTAATACTTAAGGTAATATTTAAGAATTTCATTTTTCCTTCGATAATAACATGTTCTAACAATTATGGAATATTCTATGCATGGCAGTTCAAATAATCCTAATGATTTCAGATCTATTTCTCAAATTTTACCTAAACTTTTTGCAAATAGTCATATAGTTTTATTTAGATGGGAAGTTTCTGAAAAATGGACGGTAAAATATGCATCGGAAAATTGTTTTAAAATTTACGGGTACACGGCAGAAGATTTTTACACTAAATCAAAATTGTACGAAAAAATAGTTCATCCGGATTATATTGATCGAGTTCTAAATGAAATCGAAAAAAATATTTCAGCCAAAGTTGAATCATATAGACACAATCCTTACAAAATAATTACGAAAACAAACCAAGTTAAATGGGTAGATGATTTTACTCAAATAGAATATGACGAATCCGGAAATGCAGTATTTTTAAATGGATTTATAATTGATATCACAAATAAAATTGAGACTGATAAACAGTTAGAAATATTAACAAAAGGAATTGAACACTCCCCTGCTACTGTTGTTGTAACTGATATTGAGGGAAAAGTAAACTATGTTAATCAGAAATTCAAAGATCTAACAGGGTACAGTTTCGAAGAAGTAAAAAATAAGAAACTCAATTTTATTCAATCCGGGAAACACGATAAAGATTTTTATAAAAATATGTGGGAAACAATTTTATCAGGTGAATCTTGGAAGGGAGAAATTTGTAACAAGAAAAAAAACGGCGAGTTTTTCTGGGAATACTTGACCATTACACCAATAAAAAATTCAAAAAAAGAAATAACGCATTTCCTTGGAATTAAGGAAGATATAACTCAAAGAAAAAAAATTGAAAACGAACTAAGAGAATCACAATCAAATTTTTCCTCACTTATTAATAATTCATTGCAGTCTTTCACTTTAATTGGCAGAGACAGAAAAATTCTTGCTTTCAATAATAAATCTGCACTTAATGCAGAGCTGATTTATAATAAACAAATGAAGATTGGCGATTTTATTGATGAATATGTACTAGAAAAAGATAAAGAAAACTTTGATAAAGACTTTGACAGATGCTTACAAGGCGAAAATTTTATTATAGAGAAAAGTTTTCAAGTTTTGGATAAAGAATTAACTTTTGCGTTTAATTATAATCCGGTTAAAAATAGCAATGGTTATGTAACTGCAGTATCTTTCGGAGTTTTAGAATTAACAGAACTAAGACAAACTTCAATAACATTACAATCTACTTTAGAAAAGCTCAATCTTGCGCTAGAAACCGCAAATCTTTCATGGTGGGAATGGGATATAAAAACCGGACAAATTTTTGCTGATTCAAAAAGGAACACTACTTTAGGATATCCTAATAAAATAGCTCCAAAAGATTATAACTCTGTTTTAGAATTAATTCATCCTGATGACCGGGCAAAAACAATAAAAGCTTTAGATGATTATTTAAACGGAATTTCAAAATATTATGACATAGAATTTAGATTGAAAAATTCTATTGGAGATTATGTTTGGTTTCATGATACGGGAAAAGTTTCTGCTAAAGATGAAAATGGTGTTCCATCAAAAATAATTGGAATTATTCAAAATATTGATCAAAAGAAAAAAGCCGAACAAGCCAAAGAACTAATTCTAGAAGAATATGAAAGAGTTGTGTCATCAATCCCAATAAATATTTGGAAAACTACTTTTGACAAAAATGGAAATGTAATTACAAATTATTTCTCTCCTATTATCAACAATCTAACTGAAATTGAACCACCGGATAAAATTGGAAATAGCTTTGAAAGATATATTAGCTTCATCAAAGAAGAAGATCGCGATAAATTTTTTCAAATAATTAAGGAAGGAATTAAAAAATCATTTCACAAAATTGATGTTGAGTACAGATTGATTACACCAAAAGGTGAAGTAAAATTTGTAAGATCAAGAGGAATGTTTAAAAAAATTAATGAAGATCTTTTTGAAGCCTACGGTTATAAAGAAGATATCAGTTCAGAAATAAAAAACCGCGCAATTATTCTAGAAAATGAAAAAAGACTTAAATCCCTTATTGATACTATACCCGACTTATTATTTGTGTTAGATAAAAACGGAAAATATTTAGATGTTCATTCACCGAAAGATGAGTTACTTGTAGCAGATAAAGAGAATTTAATAGGAAAAAATATTGATGAGTTTCTAGAAAAAGAATTGGTTGAACTATTCCTTAAAAATATAAAGAATACACTACAAGACGAAATACTTTCACATTTTGAATATTCATTAAATGTTTCTAAAGAGGAAAAAATATTTGACGCAAGAATTGTAAAAAACTCTGAAGATTCAGTTTTGGTAGTTGTAAGAGATATCACTGAAAAGAAATATCATGAAGATAATTTGCAAATTGCAAAAGAAGAAGCCGAAAAATCGAACAGACTGAAATCTGAATTTCTCGCACAAATGTCACATGAAATTAGAACACCAATAAATGCAATGTTAAGTTTTACGAGTCTTCTTAAAGAAGAATTAATTGAGACAATAGAAGAAGATCTAAAAGAAAGTTTTGATATAATAGCAAACGCCGGGAACCGATTAATAAGAACTATTGATTTAATTCTTGATATGTCAGATGTGCAAGCCGGCAGTTATGATTACCGTCCTCAAGAAATTCATCTTCATGAAATTTTAAAAAGTTTACAAACAGAGTTTTCAATTACAGCCAAAACAAAAGGACTTGAATTAAAGTCTGATCTTAAAGCAAAAGATTTTGTTTTAACAGTTGATGAATACACAGTAAAACAGATTTTTGCCAACTTAATTGATAACGCAATAAAATACACAAAAGCCGGATATGTGGAGATTAAAACTCATCGAACTGAAGAAAATATTATTGTAGAAATTGTTGATACAGGGATTGGAATTAGCGAAGGAAACCAATCAGTAATTTTTGAACCATTCCGCCAGGAAGATCAAGGATATTCAAGAAAATTTGAAGGAAACGGACTAGGACTCGCACTTGTAAAAAATTATTGCGAAATGAATAATGCAACAATTGAAGTAGAGAGCAAAAAAGATATTGGTTCGATCTTTAGAGTTACTTTTAAAAAGTAGTTTTTTAAAAGAAAAAGCCTGCTTAAACTTAATTAAGCAGGCGAGTCAGGGACTTTCTAACTAATGAATCATAAAATCAATATTCTCAATATTTGCTTCATGATTTATAACAGCTAATAATTCAGAACGAGGATTTTTAAATGAGTGCAATAATAATTTAGTCTTTTTTTATTGGAATCACAATAATTGTGCAATTTCTTTTTAAACAAATTAAAAATTGAGAGATCATTCTAGATTAAGAAAGAAACATCTTGAATTTAGAGGAGGGATATTGAGAAAATTCAATTTGGACGAAGTTTTGAAGAGGATAATATGTATCAATTCCACAGAGCTAAATTTATTATAAAATTTTGAAATAAAATCTTCTGACATTGATGAAAAGATGAGAGTCGATTTCGTCATCCTATTTAAAGCTTTTTTTTTTTGCCTTTTTTCAACTATTTTTGACAATAACTAAAATTTCCTAAAACTAACATCCTACCATTTATTAAAAAACAAAATCATATTAATTAAGAAAAAGGCTTCAAATAATGAAAAAAGTTAAATTGTTTACTTTCCCTTATGCAGGTGGAAATTCTAATGTTTTTATTCCATGGAAAAAACAACTTAACAATAAAATAGAACTTCAAACGATTGAGCTTTCAGGAAGAGGTAATAGAACTTTAGAACCACTTAATAATTCAATTGAAGAAATAGTTATTGATTTACAAAACATTTTCATTGAAAATAATTCTGATTATGCAATGTTTGGTCATAGTATGGGTGCTTTAATTGTCTTTGAATTATTATCCTCATTGAAAAGAAATGGAATAAAGTTACCTTTTCATGTTTTCTTCTCAGGCATGCACGCTCCGCATTTTCACGCAATGAATAAAAAAAACTATCACCAAATGAATAGTAAAGAATTTAAAGATGCAGTACTTCAATTAGGTGGAACACCAATTGAAGTATTTGAGAATAGTGAGTTGGCAAGTCTATTTTTACCAATCTTAAAAAACGACTTTAATATTTGCGATAATTATATACCAAATATAATTGACGAAAAATATAAAATTAATTTTTCTATTTTGGCAGGATTAGATGAGAAATATGAGGAGACTGAATTAACCGATTACGAACATTATACAACTGGTGAAACAACGATAAGCTATTTTAATGGAGGACATTTCTTTATAAGAGATTCGCAAAATGAAGTAATAGAACTAATTAATTCAACTTTGCAGAAGTATACGAAGTGTTAGATGCAAAATTATATTAAGCCAATAATCCTAATTCATAAGATAGATTTTAAAATCTCTACAGTACTATATTCCTCTTTGTTGAATAAAATAAGGAAGAGTAAAAGGGTAAAACTAGAAAGGTTCAAGTTTTACGAAGATGCTTTAAGAAGTTTATTTGGAGAACTGCTTCTTAAATATGCATTGGAAAAACATTTCACAGTAGATTATGATAATGAAATTATTACAGAAAATGAATTTGGTAAACCGTTTCTCAAAAACAAACAAATTACCTTTAATATATCCCATTCAGGAAATTGGAGTGTTATTGTCTGTTCTACAAATAATTCTGGTATTGATATTGAAAAAATTGGGAAACCTCCTTATGAAATAATGTACAAAAACTTTACTCAAAGTGAAATAGAACAAATTCAAGAATACAGCAATGAAGACAAGGTGGAAAAATTTTATCAAATATGGACACTTAAAGAAAGTTATATAAAAATGCTAGGAAAAGGGCTCACAAAGCCATTAGATTCTTTCTCAATAGATGCTTTTTCCGATAACAACTTGAACGTAAAGGAAAATAATCAAAAAATATCTGACGTGCATTTCAGATTATTTAGACTAGATTTGGAGCATATAATGGCTGTGTGTATGCGTAATTATAACAAAGAAATAGTACCATTTAGAATTAATATTGATGATTTATGTTGTTTTAACTAATACAGCTTCCAGTCTAAATTGAATTAAAGATTATTCTCCGGACTTACAAATTTTGACTTAATTACGATAATATGATCTGTAAATTGTATTTATCCGGCATAAAGTCTAATTGAAATTATTGTGCCGCAATAAACAGCAAGAATGTTTTTTAAAAATAAAGAAATTTCATGGTTTTTTAATTACTTTTACTCATAAACCTCAAAATAAATATAGAAGTTAAATGACTTTTTTCCATTTTCTAAAAAAAGAATCCAGTAAACCGTTACTTAAGTTACTTCTTTTAACTGTCGTTTCTGGATTTTCAAGTACCGGCGTTTTAGCTGTAATAAATTTAGCGGCTCAAAATGTTTCTTCTGAATCAGTTAATTTCAGTTTGGTAATTATGTTTGTTGCGGTTGTAGGAATTTTTATTACTTCTCAGAAGTTTATTCTAACAGAAGGTATTATTCTGATTGAAAATATTCTGAATAATATTAGGATAAGATTATCAGATAAGATTCGCAGAACAGATCTTCTAAATATTGAAATTATAGGAAAAGCTGAAATTTATAACCGTCTTACGCAAGAAACCACACTTATTTCTCAAATGTCTGTTTATCTAATTACTGCAATTCAATCAGGAATTATGCTCATTTTTATCTTAGCCTATATTACTTACCTATCAACAATGGCGGCAATTCTTCTTGTATTTCTAATAGTAGTGGGTGTAATTGTTTTTCAAAAGAACAACAAAAAAGTATTTGCTGAGCTTATTGAAACAAATAAAGCCGAGATTAAATATTTTGTGGCACTTACTGATATAATTGACGGATTGAAAGAGATAAAATTAAATAGAAAAAAGAGCATAGATTTATTTTCTCATTATGAAAATATTTCTTCAGTTGTGCATAAACTAAAGATTAAAACAGGATATTTGTTTTCTGAAAATACTGTCTTTTCTCAGGCCTTCATCTATATTATTCTAGGCGCAATAGTATTTGTTCTTCCGCAATTAAATGAAAGTTTTTCAAGAGAAGTAATAAGTACTACTACAGCAATGTTATTTGCAGTAGGTCCATTAACTTCTTTGGTTTCAATGATTCCTCCTTATGAAAAAATGAATTTAGCGGTTCAACATATTTATGATCTTGAAAACGAACTTGATGAGTATTTAAATCATGATGAAGTTCAGCCTATAAATGGTGAAAACAGATTTATAAATTTTGATAAGATAGAACTGAGCAGCCTCTATTTTAAATATCATAACAAGGAAAACAACGAATCTTTCTCGGTTGGTCCAGTAAATTTGACAATTAATAGAGGTGAAATTGTTTTTATTATTGGTGGAAACGGCTGCGGTAAAACTACTTTATTAAAAGCGTTAACTATGCTTTATAAATCTCAGTCAGGAAATATTTACGTTGATGATAAACTTATTGAGAACTCAAATTATCTTGAATATAGAGAACTATATTCAGCAATTTTTTATGATTTCCATCTCTTCGACAAACTTTATGGCTTAGAAAATATTGATCCCAAAAGAGTTAACGATTTGCTTAAATTAATGCAGATAGATAATAAAACGGAATTTAAAGATAACAAGTTTACGAAACTGACTTTATCAACCGGACAAAGAAAACGGCTGGCTTTGATTGTTACATTCCTTGAAGACAAACCAATTTATATCTTTGATGAATGGGCGGCCGATCAAGATCCAATTTTTAAGAATTATTTTTACGATGAATTATTAAAAAAATTAAAAGGTGAAGGTAAGACAGTTATAGCTGTTAGTCATGATGACAGATATTTTCACTTAGCAGATAGAGTGATTAAAATGGATTATGGGAAGATCATATAATTTGCAATTAAATGGTTAATTATAAGATTTATAATAGGAGTTGTTAGTGATTCCAAAAATTAAAATATTATTAAAAAAAATTATTAGATTCTATCAATTTCTTTATAGTAAAGCAATTTATTATTGGGATGAACACACAACAGGAATAACACTTTCTATCTTAATTGTTGTGTTTTTTCTAGCACTATTCTGGAAGAATATTTTTATTTCAATTGATTCCGGATATCAAGGAATAAGATGGTCTAGAATTAACGGTACGCAATTGGATGAGATTTATGATGAAGGTCTTCACTTAATTTGGCCTTGGGATAAAATGTATTTGTATGATACAAAAATCCAGACAAAAAATGATACTATGCAAATTCTAACCGCTGAAGGTCTTACAATTGGTTTTGAGTTTACTTGCAGATTTTATGCAATACGCGATTCTTTGCCAGTTATTCATAAAACAATTGGTGTTAATTATGTTGAGTCTTATATTGTTCCTGAAGTTGAATCAGCTTCAATGGCGATAATTGCAAATTATACCCCCGAACAGCTTTATAAAGTTTCAACTCTTGTAATACAATCCACAATCAAGCACTATTTAAATAAACAACTTCTTACTGAAAACATTATTCTCGAAGATTATCTGGCTAGAAAAATTACACTTCCAGATATTGTTTCTCAATCGATTGAAAAGAAAATGGTTGCAGAACAGCTTTCTTATGAATTTGATTATAAATTGATAACCGAGGAAAAAGAGAAGAAAAGAAAAGTTATTGAGGCAGAAGGAATTAAAAAGTTTGAAGAAATTTCGCAAGTTCCAATCTTAAAATGGAAAGGATTGGAAGTTACTTCTGAATTTGCTAAATCAAATAATTCAAAAATTATAATAATGGGAAATGGTGATAAGGATTTACCACTATTGTTAAATACCGATGAAAAGTAATACGATTCTAAAAATAGAACAATATTATCTAATAAAAGGAAAGGTTTTTATTTTATTAGCAATTTTACTTTTGTTAAGTAATTCAATTTTTTCTCAAAATGAAAAACTGCAAAAAATCACTTTTGTTCCAATGTGGTTTCCACAGCCTCAATTTGCTGGTTATTATATGGCAAAAGAAAAAGGTATTTACGAAAAATATGGGTTGGATGTTAATATAATAAATGGCGGCTATTCGAAAAATGTTTTTTCTATGTTAAAAAATTCAGAAGTTGACTTAGGAATTTTATATTTATCCGAAGCTATTAAACAGCGTGCAAATGGCAATAAGCTTGTAAATATTGCTCAATTATTTCAACATTCTGAAATATTGTTTGTATCAAAAAAAACATCCGGCATTAACTCATTAAAGGATTTTAACGGAAAGAAAATTGCTATTTGGAGAACTATTTTAACTGAACTTACTGAGGGTTTTCTTAAAAAACATAATATTGTTGCCGAAGTAATTAAAATAAATGGAGGTGTTAACATTTTTTTGAAGGATGCAGTAGATATTTGTGCAGTGATGAATTATAACGAATACAATAGTTTAATAAATTATGGGCTAAATCCAGACGAGTTAGATGTATTTCCTTTTAAGGATTATGGCATGGATTTTCCTGAAGATGGTATTTATTGTATGGAAAAGGCGTTTAATGAAAATCCCACATTATATAAAAATTTTGTAGCTGCTTCTTTAGAAGGATGGAAATATGCACTTTCTAATAGTGATGAGGCTTTAATGGTATTGCAAAAATACCAAAAAATTGCAAAGGTACAAATAAGTAAAACTCATGCCGAATGGATGTTAAAAAGTATGAAATATTTAGTTCTGCCAAATGATAAAAATGTAAACATTGGGAGTCTTTTAGAAACGGATTTTAATAACACTGTAGATTTTCTTTTTGAGAACCAAATTATAGGAAATAGACCTAGTTTTACTGATTTTTATAAAGGCTCTAATTAATATCATGAAGATAAAAGAACATGTTTTTAAATTAATTAGTTTTATTATTCTTGTATCTTTGTTTATTATTCTGTTTTTTGCTGGATATCTTGCTGTTAAAAGTCTGACAAAAGATGATGTACCAAAAGAACTAATAATTCAAAATATGGTACACGACAAGGTAAAAAGATTAAACCAAATTATAGAATCAGTTCAAAAAATACCTCAAGAATTGACCTATATACTTCAGTATCTTGATGTTGATGAAAATGAAATGCAAATTTTACAAGAGTCTGTTCTTGCTTATAATATTGAATTATTTGGCTGCGCGATTGCATTTGAGCCATATCAATTTAATAAGGATTCCTTATACTTTGCACCATATGTTTACAGAAGCGACAAAAAATATTTATTTACTAATTTATCAGATCCTGAATACGATTATTTTAATCAAGATTGGTATTTGGTTCCAAAAACTTTAATGCAGCCAACTTGGAGTGAGCCATATTATGACGAAGGAGGGGGCAACTCTTTAATGTCGACTTACTCGGTTCCTTTTTATTCATTCGATGGAGTTGAAGAAAAATTTAATGGTATTGTAACTGTTGATGTTTCTATTGAATGGTTAGAGCAGTTGTTTGTTGAAGTCGGCAAACGGTTTGAAGGACAAGTAATTTTAATTTCGGAAAATGGTACAATAATTTTTGCTAAAAATAAAGAATGGATTTATAACGAAACAATTTATACCTTAGCTGAAGAATTGAATCTTCCTTTGTTTCGAGAAATTGGTAGAGAATTGAAAAATGGTAAAACTGGCTCAAAAAAAATTGCTGCCTTTGATGATAATGTGAATTGGCTGGTAGCTTATGCTAATATCAAGTCAAATAAATGGAGTTTGTTATATTTTTTACCAGAAGATCAACTTATAAATTACTAGAATATCTAATTTATTTTAATTTTTTATCACAATAAAAAGAGGTTCAAAATGACTGCGAAGAATGAAATACCCGAAATGGAAGATATTAATAATTCTGAAGTAGAAAGTGAACAATTAAAAGTTAATGAAGCAAATCAAGTTGCAAAAAAGTACATGTACTGGTCAATGGGTGCTGGTTTAATTCCAATCCCAGTCGTAGATGTAGTTACTGTTTCTGGCGTACAACTTAAAATGTTGAGTGAGATTTCAAAAATTTATAATGTTAAGTTTTCTAAAAATGCTGGTAAATCAATTATTGGAGCATTAGTAGGGGGTATTTCTGCCGATGCATTGTCAAAAAGTTATGTAACAAGCGTAATTAAAACTATTCCAATTGTGGGAATATTGGGTACAGTTTCAATGCCGGTTTTTTCAGGTGCTACTACTTGGGCAATTGGTAAAGTTTTTATTCAGCATTTTGAATCAGGTGGAACATTTTTAGATTTTGACCCTCAAAAAGTAAAAGACTATTTTGCTGATTTATATAAACAAGGTCAGACAGTAGCTCAAAATTTAAAAACTTCTAAAGCATAATTTATATCTATTAAATCTAGCGGAGTTATTTTACTCTGCTAGATTTATAATTTGAAAATTTTCTAAAAGGAAAAATTGATGGAACTTGCATTATTTTATATTTTTCTTTGTGTTGTGGTTGGTGGTTTAGGGAAAAAAACTAATTTAGGTTTTTGGGGTAGTTTCATATTTTCACTTTTTTTATCTCCAATAATTCCTCTTATTTACATTCTTATTATTGTTAATAAGAGGAAAAAGGATAAACTTCCAATCTAGGAAGACCTTTAATATAATTAAGCTCCTTTGCCTTCTCAAACCTGTTTATAAGGGACTTGAAAATAATCATAATTGTAATAATATTTTTGTTTCTATGTTCTAATTAGTCGTTCCTTAAAAAAAAGAATTATTTCATTCTTCCTTATGAAAATAATATATAATTATCATTCTAACTGACTTCCATATTTATGCAAGAAATCAACCTCACCTTATATTTATTTAACATTTCCTCGACTATATTCGGTAGAAATTCAGACTTAATGAAAGTAAAAGCTATATCCAGTGAATCATTATTATTAAAAACACTGCATTGCAAAACAAACGGGCTATCTATATGTTTTAATTCCATTCCTTTCATTTTTGTGCTGCCCAGTTTCAAATCACCGACAGAATTGTTTTGTAGAACAAACATTGTATCAATAATATTTTTTTTATTGCCTGAGGAATCTTCTAAACTATTTAATATTACATTTACTGGTACCGATTGATTTTTATATGCTTCAAGACAAACTTTTCTAACCACTTTCAGTTTTTCATCAGGGTCATAATTCGTAAGACCTGTAACTCTTAACGGTAAGATATTTACAAAACATCCGATCAGAGTTTCCAATTCCTCGTATTCTCTGCCTGCAATGTATGTCCCTATAACCAAATCGGATTTATTTCTCCATTCGCTTAATATCTCTGCAAATTCCGAAAAAAGAAGCATAAACATACTTATGTCATTCTTCCTGCAAATTTGTTGTAAGTTTTCCACTATTTGAGAATCGATTGTAATTATTTTCGTTTCCGTGTCTAAATCGGCAGAAGCAATAGAGTTGTCACTTGTCATGAAATGATAACCGGATAAATTTTGTTTCCAGTAATTAATTTGTTGATCATGATTCCCTTCTTCAACCAACCTATTATGAATGGCGGAGTAATCGGTATATTGAATAACCGGCAAAGGTATTTCATCAAAATCGCTTTCGTTTGAATTATAAAATGTATTCAACTCGTTTATAAAAATTCCAAGTGACCAGCCGTCAAATGCTATGTGGTGAATTGAGTAAAATAATATGAATTCATTGCCGACTGTTTTAATCAACATAAATCTTGATGTTGTTTCTTTCGTCAAGTTAAACGGCAGAAGACAAATTCGTTCTTTTGCCCTTTCTATAAATTCATGCCGTTCGGGTTCATTAAAACCGGTAATGTCTTCATAGGTAACGGCGTTATCGATGTTGGTTACCTGTTGATAAATTTCATTATTCTTCTCATAAAAGATAGTTCGTAATATTTCGTGTCTTTTGATTATTTTATTAATCGCCGAAATAAATTTTTCAGGATAAAATTCTTCCGTAATTTTATATGCCCCGGAAATGTTGTTTATATTCTTCCCAGTATATTTTTTATCAAGCTCCCAAAAATATTTTTGATTATATGAAATCTGAGCGATATCATTCTCTTTATTGCGGAAAAACAAAGGTTTCACTTCATTATTGTTTTTTTGAAGATCATCCGAAAGATGACGTGAAAACTTTCTGACAGTTGAAAATTCAAACATGCTTTTTAATTGTATATCAACATTGAATAAATTTCTAACCCGCGAAACAACCTGTGTGGCTAGAAGAGAATGACCTCCGGCGCGAAAAAAGTCGTCATTTACTCCAAGGTGTTCGGTATTTATAATATCTTTCCATACACTAAGTAAAAGCTGTTCCTGTTCGTTTATATTTTCAAATTTTTCAATGCCTGCTGCATGTATTATTTTTTGGGCGAGAAGTTTTTTGTTAATCTTTCCGTTTGAATTTACAGGCATTTTTTTAGTCTTCATAATTCTTGATGGAATCATGTAGTCGGGCAAATTATTTTCAAGATAAGATTTGATAATCCCGATGTCCGTTAAATTTTCATTAGCATCACTTTTATATTGAACAAAAGCTACCAATGAATTCCCTGAAGAATTATTTTCTGAAAGAACTACAGCGGAATTTTGCACACCGGTGATTTTATTAATCACAGCTTCAATTTCTCCCGGTTCAACACGGAATCCGCGAATCTTTATCTGCTCGTCGGCACGCCCAATATATTCAATATTTCCATCCGAAAGATAACGCCCGACATCCCCGGTTTTATATAAGCGGGTGCCGTTAAGTTTATTTCCAATAAACCTTTCTTCAGTTAAACTTGGCTGATTGTAATAACCTTCAGCGAGACTTTCCCCTGCAATATAAATTTCACCTCTTAAGCCAACAGGTACAGGTTTATAATTTTCATCGAGCAGAAAAATATTTGTATTTGCTACCGGTTTTCCTATTGGCGGTAAGTCATTCCATTCAACAGGGTTTCCTTCAAGTCGATATTCCGTTACAACATGTGTTTCCGTAGGTCCGTAATGATTGAGTAGAATACAATTATCGAGTTTTGAAAACATGATTCTAATTTGATCAGTAATTTTAAGCTGCTCGCCTGCGGTTATAACTTGTTTAATTGATGATGGATATAAATTTTTGTCTTTCGCAGCAACAGCCAACTGCTGAAGAGCAACAACCGGCAGAAATAATCTTTCAATTTTATTTTTATCGATGAATAAAAGAAGCTCATAAGGGTCGCGGCGTAAATCTTCATCTATTAAATAAAGAATCCCGCCTGATATAAGAGTTGAAAATATTTCCTGGAACGATACATCAAAAGAAATTGAAGCGAACTGAAGCGTTCTCATCGGTTTGGATAATACGTGATCATTTAAATGCCAGTTGATAAGATTGGCAGCTCCCCTGTGTCCCATCGCAACACCTTTGGGAATTCCTGTTGAGCCGGAAGTATAAAGAACATAAGCAAGATCGCCTGATTCTTTTCGTTTAAACTCGCGGCTGTTTTTCCTTTCATTTAAATGATCGAGCATAATTACATTTCTGTTAAAACCACCGCTCTTTAATTTCGTGCGACCATCTTTCGGCATAAACGCTATTCCTTCTAATGCAGCCAAAGTGTCCTCGTACGGCATCCTCATTCCATTTTCAAAGTATTTCCCTATAAACTCGGATACCGTTAATTCCCCCTCGCCTATTACAGCCAAGTCGATATTTGAATCGGCAAGTATGGTATCATATTCGCTTGTAACATAAGGTCCGCCTACTATAATGTTTACATCCGGGAAAGCCTGTTTAGTTATCGCAATACATTTATGAAAAAAATCTTTGTAGATAGATAATGTTCTAAACCCGATAATTTTTGGTTTAAAATCTGAAATCATCTTTTTCATTTCTTCAAAGGAATTAAAATCAACAAGAGCTTTGGCAATCTTTCCATTAATTTTATTGCCAAAGTTTTGTCTGAGAGTTGAAAGTAAATACATCAATCCTATAGGCTCTTCAATCTGATGATGCAACATAGTTTCGTGCATCGAAGTAAACAGGTTGGACACATCAAACAACATTATCCTTAACGCATCCTCAGACGGTTTCTGTACAGGGAAATATTTTCTCAACTTTTCGTTAAGATCTTTTACTTGATATTTATCGTCGGGCACAAACTCTATATCGCCTAGTTCTTCTTGGGTTACACCCGTATATTTCAAAATATCTTCGAAAGATGAAATAGAATAAGGCAAAAAACTGTCGTATTTCTGAACCATCTCGGTAACAGTAAAAATTTTGAACTGAGTCGGCAAAACATGAAGCAAACGGTCCTTATTCAGAAAATACTCATTCATATATCTTGCTTGAAATTGCCGCCCGAAGTCTTTGGAATAAGGAAGCGTTTCCGGCAAGGCGTGATAAGGCAGGTTTGATGATACTCTTATCGCTTCTTCGCTTATGCCGTTGTCAATTGCAAGTTTATAGATCTCAGAATTAGGAAATATTTTTAGAACATGGAGGTTTGGAAAATCTATCCACTTCACTTTTTTTATTGTTTCAAGCGTCATTAAAGCTTCTTCTTCTGTTTCGGTAGGAAAACCAAACATTGTCTGTAACTCTAAAAAAACATGCGGATGCTTTTCAGCTATATATTGTATGTTAGTTAAAAATTTATCAAGATTAAGATTTTTATGAATAAGTTTTTGTATCCGAGGAGAACCTGACTCAAGCGCTAAAGCAACATCCACGGTACCCGCAGCAACCATAAGATCAATAAACTCTTCAGTCAATATATCCGCGCGCAAACCGTTAGGGAAGAAAAACTGAGATCCCGGCAGTTTTGCAACGGCGTCTTCGAAAAATTTTCCGCTTACATCTTTTCTCAAATTAAAAATATCATCGAGGAAGGTGAATCTTCTAATGCCGCAGTCGTAATATTTTTTTACCTCTTCGAAAATGTTTTCCGAACTTCGAATCAATTGTTTTTTCGGCCATATTTTGTGACAGTATAAACAATTGAAAGGACAACCTCTCGAAGCCAGTATGGATATATCGTTTGTTACAGGACCTGTTCCAATATATTTGCTGTATTTTGAATAATCAACGCTCCCTCTATCGGGCAAAGGAAGATTATCAAGATCACTAATTACATCACGAGATTTTGTTATTACAAGTTCTGTTTTATCAAGGAGTCTAAAATTTCTCGCAGTAATGTATGTGAATTTGTCTAGCGATTTTTCATTACTGATCAGGAAACGAGTTTTGCTTTCATTAAGAATAGTTCTAATTCTTTCCAACGGATATTCGGGATCAACAGGTAAATACGCCGCACCGCATTTTAATATTGCAACAACGTTTACAATTAAATCCAACGAACGAGTCAACAGAACTCCCACAACATCGCCGGGTTTAACGCCTTGTTCAAGCAGATAATTTGCAGCTTGATTTACTTTGTTATCAAAATCCTTATATGATAAAACATTTTCTTCAAAAGCTATAGAATCCTTTTCCGCATTTACTTCAACAGAGCCCTCAAATAATTCGATTATATTTTTACTGCTTGTACCGCCGCTTAGTTTTTTATTCCATTTATTAAAGATAATTTCCTTTTCTTCTTCTGTAATTAATTCAATCTCACTTAGTTTTTTATTCGGATCAGAGGCAATTTCAGTTAAAATATTTTTAAAATGCTCAAGCAACTTTTCAGCAGTTTCATGTTTTATTAGTGTAGTGTTAATTTCGACGAACCCGTTAATCTCATGTTCGAATTCATTTACAACTAATGCAAGATCAAAATGAGCAACGTTTGTATCAATGTCGAAAGATGAAATTTTCAGCCCCGATTCTTTGGCAATATTTCGCGGAGCATTTTGCAGCACAAACATGGTCTGGAAAAGCGGGGCATGCGCCAATGATCTTTGGGGGTCAATCTCCTCAACTAATTGATCAAAAGGATAATCCTGGTTTGCAAAAGCCTCAAGAGATACCTCTTTAATTTGTTCCAAATATTCAAGAAAAGTTAATTCAGAATTAATCTTTGCTCTCATCACAAGAGTATTGGCAAAAAAACCAATCAGTTTTTCAAGTTCGCTTATTGTCCTGTTTGCTACAGGTGTCCCAATTATAATATCATCCTGATTGGTATATCTGTAAAGTAAGTAGGCATAAGTTCCCCATAAAAGCATAAACGCAGAGACGCCGGTGGTATTTAATAAATTATTAATTTTCTTAGTGATTTTACTATCCACACTAAACGATATTCTTTCTCCTATAAATTCGTGCACATTCTTCCGGGGAAAATCAAAAGGGAAGTCCAATGAAACCGGGATGCTACCGAGTTGTTTCTTCCAATACTGTAGTTGCGGTTCGTAAACTTTTTTATCTAATTGGTTTCTTTGCCAAATACCAAAATCGGCAAATTGAATTTCAATATCTTCGAATGGAAATTTTTCCGACTTATCATATTCGTAAAGAGTGGTCAATTCATTAAAGAGAATTCCCGCGCTCCAGCCGTCGGCTGCAATACCGTGAATCACTATCAGAAGTATATGAACATCGTTGCTAAGTTTATAAACATAGGTTCTGAATACAGGCCCTTCCGCAAGGTTAAAGGGAATAATTATTTTCTCTTTTAAAAGTGTTTTGATTTTTAAGTCATCCTTAAATTCAGTACTCGAACTCAAATCATCGAACTCAATTTTACATTTATAGTTTTCAAGTATTCTTTGAACCGGGTTTCCGTCAACCGAAGGAAATACAGTTCTCAAGGTTTCATGTCTTCTTACTACTTCATCGAGCGTGTAGGTTAGTTTTTCCAAACTAAAAATCCCCTCAACTTTTAAAGCAAAGGAAATATGGTATACTGCTTTCTCGCCCTCCAACTGGTTAAGAAACCACATTCTCTGCTGCGAAAAAGACAATGGAATGCTCCCGGTTCTATCTGCTTTTTTTATTTGTCCGTTGTCAACATTCATAATAGCTGAAGAAAGCAATTTAATGATTTGTTCTTTGTATGCTTTTATTCCAGCGGTTATATCGGAAGTAAGAACCCCTTTTGGCGCGCTGATTTTCAGTTCTTTTCCGTTCACTTTTAAAAGCACACCTTTTTCTTTTAATATATCGAGCAAGTCTTCAACTTGTATCATTCTGTTCCTGTTATTAAACTTTTATAAAATAATGTCTTCATAATCTTCCGTCTGTTCCATGGTCTGACTGATTTTTAACCACAATAAAGCATCTATATATGCGGATAAACTTTTTACTGTAGTTTTTTCAAAAATAATTTTCAGCGGGAGTTCAAGTGAAAACTTATCACGCAATCTTGTTACTAGCTGGGTTGCAAGCAGCGAATGCCCGCCGATTTCAAAAAAGTTTTGATCAATCCCAATTCCATCAATATGCAAAAGCCTTTCCCAAATATCAGTGATAATTTTTTCTGTTTCTGTAACTGCCAAATTGATTTCTTTATTGGTGGAATTTATTTCAGGTTCTGGAAGCGCTTTTCTGTTCAACTTTCCGTTTGATGATAATGGCAGCTTCTCCATTAATACAATTTGAGAAGGAATCATATATTCCGGAAGTTTTTTATTTAGATAATTCTTAATTTCATTTGCAATGTTAGGTTCATGATTTTGAGGGACAACATATGCAATCAATTCCTTGCCATTTTTACTAACTGTTACAGCAGCATCTTTTAATTTTTCATATTTGCAAAGTGCTGTTTCAATTTCTCCCAGCTCAATTCGGAAACCACGGACTTTTACTTGCGAATCAACTCTACCAAGAAATTCAATATTCCCATCAGGTAAAAAACGCGCCAAGTCACCTGATTTATAAAGAATCTCTCCAGGCATAAATGGATTTTCAACAAAAGCTTCGCGAGTTTTTTCTTCATCATTTATATAGCCTCTTCCAACACAATCACCACCTACATATAATTCTCCAGTCACTCCAATAGGAACCATGTGCTTATTTTTATCGAGAATAAAAATCTGTGTATTGCCAATTGGTTTTCCAATAGGTACAGAATGGTTCTTGATATCATCAATTTTATAAATAGGGAAGTGTGTAACATCGTCTGAACATTCCGTTGGTCCGTAAGCGTTAATCAATGGAATAGCAGGAAATTTCAAAAGCCATTTAATAGCAAGTTCGTGCGGCAAAGCTTCACCGGTTGGTACAAGCCATCTTAATTTATTAAATGAAAAGGCAGACTTTGCGTCGATCATATCAATCATAACATTCATAAAAGAAGGAACAACTTCAAGAATCGTAATTCCATTTTTATCGACTTTTTCAAGTAATAGTTCAGCATCATGCGCAATTTCATCTGGAAATATTTCAACTTTACCGCCAACAAGTAGTGCGGCAAGATATTGCCATACAGAAATATCGAAGCATTGAGATGCATTTTGCGCTATAAAATCATCTCTAGTAATATTTAAGTCTTTTATTTTTGAGTAGAGATGATTTATCATGCCTTTCTGCACAACCATTGCACCTTTTGGCTTTCCTGTTGAGCCGGAAGTAAAAATTGTATATGCAAGATTATTTGGATTAGCATTAGAATTTTTTATTGAAAATGATTCGTCATCTTTTATCAATAAATCTTCAATAAATACTTGAGTAATATTTTTTTTGTAGGCAGTTTCAACAGCTTCGTTTAATAAGGACTCAAACTTTTTTTCAGAAAGAATTATACACGGCTTACTTTGCTCAATTATTTGAGTATGCCTTGCTGCTGGATGATTAGGATCCAAAGGCATATACGCAGCCCCGGATTTAAAAACTGCAAGTATGGCAGTTAAAAATTCGATTCCTCTTTCCAAAAGAATTGCAATCACTTTTTCTGGTTCAGCACTATTTTCAATTAAAATTGAGGCAAGATTTTCTGCTTTAGTATTCAATTCGGAATAAGTTATTTGTACCCCGTTTTCAACAGCAGCAATCTTATTGGGGAATTTCCTAACACTTTCAAGAAATAATTCGTCAAAGGTTTTATCAAGTGGAAATTCTTCTTTTGTATTATTCCAGCTACTAAGTAATTTTTTTTCTTCATTAATTAAAAAATCAATTTCACTTATATTAGAATTTGTATTATTCGTAATGCTTTTTAATATATTTTTATAATGTCCAATAAATCTTAGAATATAATCCTTATCAAATAGATCAGAATTATATTCTAAGTTTCCGCTAAGTGAACCGTTTTTAACCAGCAATAGAAAATTCATATCAAACTTAGCTGATGTGTTTTCTGGTTCAATTGCTGTCATTTTTAAATCTTGATTTTCATCGGCACTATTTGAAATATCTTGAAGTTCAAATAGAATCTGAAATAATGGTGTGTAACTTAAACTTCTTTCTGGTTTAACTTCCTCTACAATTTTTTCAAATGGAATATCTTGGTTTTCATAAGTGTTAAGCAATTTTGTTTTTATTTGATCAAGATAATTTTTAAAAGTTGGGTTGCCTGATAAATTGGAGCGTAATATAATTGTATTTGCAAATGAGCCAATTAGCGGTTCAATCTCAGCTCTATTTCTATTTGCGATTGTTGTACCGATTGATATATCTTCCTGATGCGTGTAACGATATAGCAAAACAAAAAATGCTGCTGACATAACCATAAATAAACTTGAGCTGTTTTCAGTTGCGAGTTTCTTCAATTCTGTAAAAAGCGAGTTATCAATTTCGATAACTTCTGATGCGCCATTTAATGTTTGTTCTGCAGGACGTGGTTTAACTAGTGGCAGTTGCAATAAAACCGGAGCATCTTCAAGTTCTCTCTTCCAAAAATTTAGTTGTAATTTTGCTTGTGGACTGTTCATCCATTCATTGTGCCAAATAGAAAAATCAGAGTATTGAATTTCAAGTCTGTCAAGTTCCGGATCACTTCCCATTGAATATTTTTTATAACATTCACCAATTTCTTTCATCAAAATATCAATCGACCAGCCATCGAGTATAATATGATGAAACATCATAAAAAGTATGTGAGTGTTTTCATTAATATAAAATAGTTGAATAAAATATAATGGACCTTCATAGAGATTGAATGGAATTTTTATTTGTGCATCAATTTTGTTTTTTATCCATTCCCATTTTTCGGTCTCGGAATTACCCGGTGCTTCAGAATAAAGAAACGCATTTTCGCCGATTTGATTTATTTTTTGATAAGGGATTCCATCCTTTTCAGGGAACGAAGTTCTTAAAATACTGTGCCGATTTAGAACATATCTAAGTGCAGAAAAAATTGCATCAGTATTGAGCCTTCCCTCTATTTTTACTGGGAAAGGAAGATTGTAAGCAAAGCTGTCTTCTTCCAATTTATCCAAAAACCATAAGCGGTTTTGCGCAAACGATAATGGAATAAATTCTTTTTTTAAGTAAGGCTTAATTCTGTCTTTATTCTGTATTGAAATAAAATTTAGTAAAGCTTCTTTATGTTCTTTAATTTCAGCAAATATTTCATCATTTACAGCACCAGCGGGAGCATTGTATTTTAGCCTTCCATCTTCAGATCGTAATTTTATATCGTTTGAAATTAAAAACTTCATCAATTCATCTGCGCTTCTCATATTTCTCCTTCTTCTCTATCACTATCATCACTATTTAATTCTGAAGTAAGCCTATTTATCATATTTTTGTCTGAAATAATTTTTTCTGCAATTGCTTTAATTGTGGGTTTTTGAAAAAATACTGGAAGTTGAATAACAAAATTCAATTCATTTTTTATTCTAGTAATGATTTTAGTAGCCATTAAAGAGTCACCACCGAGTTCAAAGAAATTATCATTTATCCCAATTTTTTCAATCCCAAACATAAACTTCCAAATCTCAGCAAGTTTAAACTCAGTATCATTCACCGGTTCGCAATATTCATTATTTAAATTTGGGCGAGTATAAATATTATGCTGATTATCTATTTTGGTATCCAGTTTCTCTTTCTTTTTATAATGCTTATCCGGTGAAAAATATATTTGTGTTGAACTTATTGTACCAAGAACATCTGTAATTTGCAACTTGTTTGAATTAGCGAAGTAATCTTCAGAAATGTTGATAGAAGTTATATCAAATTCAGATACACTTGGCAAATAATTAATATACTCTGAAACAATCGATTGATCAGCATTAAATAAACTTGTTGGTTTTTCAAAAAGAATATTTAATTTCCCTTCTAATAAACCGCTACTTTTAATTGAATCAATAAATTTATTTATTCTAACAATTTGAGATTTTGCCGTATCCTTATAGTGTTCGTAATCACTTAAAATAATTGGGATACTGCTAACATAATTTTCGCATAAATAAATTGAATCAAATTTTCCATACACATTCTTAATTTCTTGAAACTCATCATTTAATTTGTCAGATATTGGTGAATCATAATTGTGTGTTTGAACATTCTTGAAATTGTTTTCATATTCTTGTTTAAACATTTCCTGCAAATTGTGAATATCAAAATCGATCACACTTGTTTTCCCTTTTTTCTGGGCAACAATTAATCCGAAAGCGGTGTTGCTTCTTCGAAGTTCTTCTTTTGGATAAGTGGCAGAAAAGTTCAAATCAAATTCGGATAAAAGTTTATCCCAATCATCCAAATTAAGTAAAGGTGATAAGTAATCATTTCTAAAATCATTAAAGTGCCACCAACCTGTTTGCAAGCCCCACATCATATTTGTCCATCTTCTTGGCTGAATGGACTCAACTATAAGCATAATTCCGCCTGGTGCCGTGACCATTTCAAGATTATGAATAGTCTGTGCAATGTTTTCAGTTGCATGCACAACATCATAAGCAAGAATTATATCATACTTCGATAAATTAATTCCTTGTTTTTTTGGATCTTGCGAAATATCAAATTTATTAAATTTCATAAAATCAACATTTATTAAATCTGTCATTCTTTTAGCGTCAGCTAAAAAAGATTTTCCAATATCCGTAAAATGATATTCAACATTTTTATCAAATAAATCTGGCAAAAGGTTGCCTGTTAATTTACCTGTCCCGCCTCCAACTTCAAGAATATTTATTTTTCTGTTCGGGGTTTTATCAATAATTTTTTTCAACAATTCCCTTACAGTGTTTATGTACACTTTTTGTTTTTCAAAACGCAAAGGCGTTTCAAGAAATACATGGTTAAAAACTTCGGATTCATTGTTGTTAAAAACTTTCACGTTTTCCATTTTGCCCGAAAATACTTCAGAATATGAAGCTACGGCATACTCAAGTAAATTGATAAGACTTTTGAATTGGTGATATTCTATCTGATTTTTCTTTTCTTCTATCGAATTTTCATCAATTTCATTAAATCCTTTGAGGACAAATAATACATCATTTTCAATTGTTATATATTTATCTTCGGCAGTAATCATAAGCAAATAATCAAAAAACTTTTGGTGCTTTGTTATAATTTTTGATCTGAGAATTTCAACCGAAATTTCTTTTCCAGCTTTCCATTCAAAAAGTTTAGAAAGATAATTTGCAGCCATAACACCACAAAGTTTATCTAATTTTTCACGCAGACCTTCATATTCCTCTATACTTTTTATAGATAATCTTTTGTCTATTTGCTTTTCAATTAAACTTATAAAATCATCATTGTTAACTAAAACTTCTTGTTCTTTTCGAGCCAATATTATTTGTTTATTTTTTTTCTCGTTCAGTTCTTCTACAATATTATTTTTTAGCTTAGAATTATTCCCAATTACTAAAATCTTTTCATGGTTTTCATCTTTTGTATTGATAAGAGTTTCAGCAATCTGATTATAACCGGGAATCCATTTTGAATTTCCTCTGAAAGCTGCAATATTTTCATTCGACTGCATTAAAACAGAACCAAGCAAATTAGAATAGACTAAATTTTGATTTTTATTTAATTGTTCTGTTTCAAAACAAAAGGTTTTTATGTTTTTACACTCTTTATCTATAGATTTAATGAATCCAAACACAGCAGCTGTTTCTGGATTGATGTCTTCATTTCCGCTAATGTTAAAAGCATTTTCTAGCAAGAAAGACAAATTAAACTTGTTATTTGATAAACATAGTACATTTAATAATCCGGCAATCAATGTGATATCGCGGATTGAGTAGTCAATTCCTCTTTCTCTTTTATTCGATGACGGCAAGTAAACAATGTTCATATATTGAATATTGTTTTTTTCAAACTCACTAAATAATATTCCAAATGAATTTTTCATATTGATATTAATTATATATTCATCTTGCTTAACAAATTCATTTTTGTCCGATAATTGAATAACAATTGTTTTTATGCCTTTCGTCTTCAGAAAATCCTTCAAATTATCAATACAATAGTTGTTATCATTAAATATCAACCAATAGCGCTCATCTTTCGTCATTGCAATTGGATTAACTTTTAAGAATGATTTATTCCAAGTAAAATAAGTTACACCGCTTTTGTCATTTTCATTGGGATAATCAATTCGCTTTTCATCAATCCAATAACGTTTATGTTCAAAAGGGTAAGACGGCAGTGAAATCCTTTTGGGTTTATTTTTGTTGTACAAACCTTCCCATCGAATATCTATTCCAACAGTCCAAAGCTTAGCAATTGTTCGCATTAAATATTCATAATCAGGCTGACTGTCGTAAACATTTTTCATTATTGTATTTACATAAATTTTTCGCTCATCCTTTTTGAACTTTGACTTAAGAACAAAAGAAGCAAGATTCTGTCCCGGACCAATTTCAAGAAAGTGTTTGTAATTTTCACTAAACAATTTTTGAATGCCGCTATAAAATTGAACCGTTTTTGTAGTGTGAGAAACCCAGTAATCAGGGTTATTCATTTCTTCGTCTGTTAACCAATCACCTGTTAAATTTGAGATTATTTGTAATCTTGGTTTATGAAAATGAACATTCTCGAATATTTTTTTTAATTCTTCCTTTTTCAATTCGAGAAGATGAGAATGAAATGCACGCTGAGATTTTACTGGTCTGTGTATAATTTTCAAACCATCCAATTTATATCTAAACAAATCAATCTCATTTTTTTCGCCGGCTATTACACAAGACGAAGAATCATTAACAGCAGCAATTGATAATTTTTCATTTAAGTATTCTTTTATATTTTCTTCCGTCGTATCCACCGTAAGCATTTCGCCAGTGGGAGAATCTTCAAGAATTTGAGAACGTTTAATTATTAGATTTAACGAGTCTTCTAAACTTAGAGCACCAGAAAAACATAACGCTGAATATTCACCAATACTGTGTCCAATTAATGCAGATGGTTTGATTCCCAAATCCAAACACATTTGAGCTAAAGAATATTCAATTGAAAAAATTGCCGGGTGAGCATAAATTGTTTTTTCTAATTCATTTTGTGTTTCTTCATTTGTATTTTCACCACGAATCATTTTAAAGAAATCAATACCAGCATTTTTATTCGTATCACTTTTATCCACAATCCCGTCAGGATAAATAGTGTTTAGTAAATCCACACCGGTAATGTTTTTAAAAATTTCAGAACATTTGATCATAGTCTCGCGAAAGACTTTATTATTGTTAAATAAATTTAAGCCCATATTAACATAATGAGCGCCAAGTCCTGGGAACATAAATACAACATCAATATTTGAATTATCCACAATTCCCGAGAAAGAATTATTTGATTTATCAAAACTTAATTCATTAAGAAGTTCTGTTAAGTTCCCAGCAACATAAGCTTTTCTATACTTGAAAGGTTTTCTTCCTATCTGATAAGAATAAGCAATATTATTTAGGGGTTGATTTTCCTTGCTAAGCGCTTCAAACAAATTTTTAGGATAATTTGCAAGTGTGCTTTCTGTTTTTGCGGAAATTGGGATAATGCCAAAAGTACTCTCTGTTTCAACTTGATTAAAATCTTCAGCTTCCTGCAAAATTAAATGAGCATTGGTTCCCCCCATTGCAAATGAACTGACACCAGCTCTTCGTGGAAAACCATCCGTTATCCATTCAGATAATTTGTGATTAATATAAAACGGAGAATCACTAATATTTAATGCTGGATTAGGATTTTCAAAATGAAGGCTCGGTGGTATTTGTTTGTTTTTCAAAGACAAAACAGTTTTTATAAAACCAGCAATGCCCGCGGCGCTGTCTAAATGCCCCATATTTGATTTAACTGAACCAATGGCGCAAAATGATTTTTTATTTGTACTTGAATTAAATGCTTTTTTCAAAGCTGCAATTTCTATTGGATCGCCAAGTTTTGTTGCAGTTCCATGTGCTTCAATGTAAGATATAGTTTCTGGATTTATATCAGCAATACTATGAGCTTCGGCAATAACTTCACTTTGTCCATCAATTCCCGGGGCAGTGTAACTAACTTTAACCGAGCCGTCATTATTTACAGCTGAAGATAAAACAACAGCATAAATATTATCGTTATCTCTAACGGCATCTTCAAGTCTTTTTAAAACGACTGTTCCAACACCGCAGCCACTTACAGTTCCACCTGATTTTGAATCAAAAGTTCGGCAATGTCCATCCGGAGAAGCAATGCCGCCTTCATTATATAAATAACCCTCAATTTGATTTGAATGAACCGTAACCCCGCCAGTCAGAGCCATATCGCAATGGTAATCCAACAAACCCTGACATGCAAGATGAACAGCAACAAGAGAAGAAGAACATGCGGTTCCAATTGAAATAGACGGACCTTTCAAATTCATTGCATAAGAAACACGCGTTGGAATGTGATCTTTATCATTACCAAGCTGAGCAGAAAGTCCGCCTGCAGAAAGAAGATGCTCTTTATTACTAAGTATGTTCCTTAATAAATAACTACTAAGACTAGAACTTGCGTAAACGCCGACACGCCCATCAATTCTATCAGTATCATAAGCGGCGTTTTCCATAGCTTCCCATGCACATTCAAGAAACATTCTTATTTGAGGATCAAGCAATTCAGCTTCACGCGGTGAAAATCCAAAAAATTCAGCATCAAACTTGTCAGAATCTTCAAGCAAACCAAAAGCTTTAACTAACGAGTTACTTTTTGCTGAATCAATATCAGCACCGTTTTGGACAATTTCTTCTTCGGAAAAAAAACTTATAGCTTCAATCCCGTTTTTTAGATTATACCAAAATTCATCAATGTTTTTTGCTCCGGGAAAGCGGCAAGCCATACCAATAACTGCCACAGCATTGGAATCAAAATTTTCATAACCATTACTCATCAATATTGCCTTTTCTCTTTGAATTTTGCATACGTTTTTCACGAGCTTTTTTCTGATTTTCAGCACGCTCTGCAGCTTTATCAATTATATTATTTTCGCTATCGTCACTATTTATAAATTCTGCTAACGATGCAATTGTTGGGTATCTAAATAAATCAACAACTTCAATTTTTTTATCTATCATCTTTTCTATTTGGTTATGGACTCTAATAATTAAAAGTGAATGCCCGCCAAGATCAAAAAAATTATCATCAATCCCAATGTTGTTTATGTTCAAAATTGTACTCCAAATTTCTGCAATTCGTTTTTCCAACTTATTGCGTGGAGTAATAATATCATTTTTCGAAATTGTCATAATAGGTTCTGGTAATAATTTTCTTTCGATTTTTCCGTTAGAGTTGAGTGGAAATTTTTCAATTTCAATAATAACGGACGGAACCATATAGTCAGCAGCTTGTTTTTTCAATTCATTTCTAATAAAAGTCACATCACATTTTTTATTATCTTCGTAAACTACATAAGCTATTAGTCGTTTATCTCCGAGAGCAATTTCTTTACAAAGCACAAGACTTTCTTTTACTCCCACAATTTTATTAATAATTGCTTGGATTTCTCCAGGTTCAACACGAAATCCTCTTATTTTAATTTGGAAATCGTTTCTCCCCAGAAATTCAATATTGCCGTCATTTAACCATCTGCCGAGATCACCAGTTCTATAAAATCTTTCTAAGCCATTTGTCAATTCATTTTCAATCGATATAAATTTTTCATTCGTCAACACTTCTTTGTTTAAATATCCATCAGCAACGCAATCACCTCCCAATAATATTTCACCGACAATTCCATGTGGAACAATCTTTTGTTCCTTGTCAACAATTAATACTTTTGTGTTTGCTATTGGCTTGCCGATTGGCACAGAAATATGAACATTTTCATTGAGTTCATTTGTCCTAAAATGTGTAACAACATGTGTTTCTGTTGGTCCATAGAAATTTATTAATTGTGTTTCTGAATCCTTTAAACAATTATTAAATTTATCAATTAATTGTTTGGTTAATATTTCACCACTTACAAAAACGTATTTCAGTTTTGTGTCTTTCATATTTACATCATACTTTTCAATATATTCGAGAAATGCTGTAAGCATTGAGGGAACAAAAAGAATTGTCGTTATTGATTTTTCTTTAACAGCTTTCACAATTTTTGATGGATCTTTTTCATACCCATCTTTGAGAATGCAAACACTTGAACCATTTAACGCCCAAGCATATAATCCCCAAATTGACATATCAAAAGTATATGGATTCAAGAACAATATTCTTTCGTTTTCACAATAGTATTCCTCCCTCATCCAAAGTAATAAATTTATGATGGGTTTATGCGGCATCAGAACACCTTTAGGTTTGCCGGTCGAACCAGATGTATATAAAAGAAAAAGCGGATCAGATTCAGAAACATGTGGAAATTCTATTTTTTTCAATGGAGAATCTTCTTCTAATATTTCCTCTATTACAATTATTTCACCATCATAAATTTTACTGGCAAACTCTTTAAATTTTCTTTCACATAAAATTGCAGAGCAACCGCTGTCGTCAATTACATATTTTGCTCTTTCTTCCGGGGCATTTGGATCAATGGGCACGTAACCATTGCCTGTTTTAAGAATTGCCAAAGTTGCATACAGCATAAATTCATTTCGTTCTGAGATAACTCCAACCAATCCACGTAATTTAATGTTTGTAGAGTTTATTATTCTATTTGTAAGCTTGTTTACATTTTTTTCAAATAGTGAGTATTTTATTTCGGGCCTAGAATCATCATCAAAAAGTATCCCGCCTTTATCTTTATTTACTTGTAACTGCTTACTATAAAGATGTGTAACTGTCAAATATTTTTCCGCAAAATCTTTCCCGGTATTGTTATAACTGGCAAGTTGATTAATTTCACCTTTATCAACCAACGAAATATCTTTGAGAAGTATGCGGTTATTTTCAACAATACTTTTTAATACATTTCTAAAATGTAAAGACATTCTTTTAATAGTTTCATTAAAAAATAAATTAGAAGAATATTCAAATATTAAGTTTATTTTTTCTTTTTCTTCTTTGCAATGTAATGTCAAATCAAAACGAGATATTTTTTTCTGCAGTTCATAAGGTTTTATTTTTATTCCAGTCATTTCACTTGATGTAAAATCAATATTTATATAAACAAACATTACATCAAAGATAGGATTCCGATTTATATCACGTTCAACCTTTAATTCTTCAACAAGTTCTTCAAACTGGTAATCCTGATTCTCAAAAGCTATAAGCGAATTCTCTTTAACTTCTTTTAGAAAATCCTGAAAACATAAATTCTTATCAGGTTTGTTTCTAAGTGCAAGTGTATTAGCAAACATTCCAATCACATTTTTAAGCTCTTCATTTTTTCTCCCGGCGGAAGGCGTACCAATAATTATATCTTCCTGACTAGAATACTTTGACAATAAAATATTAAAAGCAGAAAGTAACAGCATAAACAAAGTTGATTCATTTTTCTGCGCAATTATTTTTAAAGAACTTAATAAATCAGGTTTAATTTCAAGAACAATAGAATCACCATCATGCTTTAGATTTGTAGGTCGTTTAAAATCTAAAGGAAAATCTAAAACTGGAAGTTCTCCGGAAAGATTTTCTTTCCAAAACTCTTTTTGATTTATTAAAAATTCTTGTGAAAGAGATTTATTTTGCCAAACAGCATAATCTTTATACTGAATCGGAAGCTGCATAAACTGAATTCCATTGTACAAGCCGCTCAATTCCTTAAAGCAAATACTCATTGAAATAGCGTCAGATATAATATGATGAGTATCTATTAATAGTACATTTTTATTCTCGCTGATCTGCTTTATTCCACCTCTTATTAATGGAGGTTGCATAAGATCAAATGGGCGAAAGAAATCATTTTCATTGTCGACAAATTCAATATTAAATTCAATATTATTTAAATCAATTATTTGCTGAACGGGTACTCCGTTTTCAAGCTTAAATTTAGTGCGCAGCGACATATGACGATTTATTAATTGTCTAAATGCGTTTTCAAGTTTAACTATATCCAGACTTCCTTCAAGCATTGCAGATGAATTAATATTATAAGCTAAGCTATCTTTATCCATACTGTAAAGAAGAAAAAGTCTTTTTTGCGCTGAAGATAAAGGATAACTTTCTATCTCTGCTGAAGGTTTTATCTCACAATATTCTTCTTTGCTTGAGTTTTCAATAAATAAACTCAAATCTGTAATAGTTGGTTTCTTCATAAATTCCGTTAATGGAATTCTTATCCCAAGTCGTTTATGTATAATCGATATTACAGTTATAGCTTTTAATGAGTCCCCGCCTAATTCATAAAAATGATCTTCAGTGCCAATTCCATTTATTCTAAAAAATTCTTCCCAAATTTGGCAGATTTTTTTCTCTGTATCACTTTCAGGTTTTTTATAATCATTTATTAAAAAAGGTCGATCTTTTCCTGAAACAATTATTTCAGTTTTAGGGGCAATTTCATCTTTATAAATATTGCTCACCCATTTTCTTATTTCTTCATTAATATTTCTTTTAGAAATAACAAGATTGTCAATTTCACTAAGGTTGTTCAACACAGATAATATTTTAAGGCCGTCCTCTGATTTAATATTAGATTCACGCGGAACTTCATTTAATGAGCTGGAATATTCCGGAAAATACCAGCCGTCCCAAATCAAAGAAATCCACTCAGTTAAATCTTGAAGATTTTTCTCTTTTACAAATGAATTAACAAAAGCATTCGATGCGGCATAACACCCAAACCCAATTCCACCTAAGATGGATGAAGTTGAAGAGGCAATCATTACAAAGGGAACTTTATACTTTATAGTTAATTCAGAAATTGCTAAAATCCCTTTTACTTTAATATTAAATTGCTCTTCTAATTCGAATAATGTAGAATCGCTCAACGGTACTGAAATTGATTTCTCCTTAATAGCAGCAGCAGAGTGAATTATCCCATCAATAAAGCCATAATTAAGAATTGAATAATCGAATACTTGTTCCATCAAATCGATGCTAGAAACATCTGTGCAAAAATAAGTAACTTCTCCCCCTTGGTTTTCAAACTTTTGAAGATTACTTATCAACTTTTTCTGATAACTGCTTAAATTGATTTCAGAAGAATGCCATAATTTTTTATCCGGCAAATCTGTTTTTCCGGTTATTATTAATTTGGCATTATACGATTCAGCAAGAAAAGAAGAAATAACACTGCCAACATTTCCGGCACCGCCTGTAATAATATAGACACCGCCAGCCTTAAATCGTGAAGAAGATGAAGTATAAGTCTTTGGTTCAATATTGCAGTATGATTGTATCCAACGTTTTTTATTTCTGTAAGCAGTAAGATGTTCATAATTTTCTGAAACTGAGTAGTCTATAATTTCATCAATTATCTTTTGGGAATAATATTCTTTTCTATTCAACAAATCATTAAAATCAAATTCAAGACAATGAACTTTTAAGCTAAAAAATTCTTGTGGAATAACTTTAATAGCCGCCAATATTGGACTCTGTTTCGAGAGTATTTTTTCAGCACCTGTTATATCTAATAAGTTGTTTACAATAACTGTAATTTGAACATCTTCAATTGTGTTATCTGCCAAAGCTTTTGCAATGTTTACCAGACTGATAAAACCAAGATTTTGTCCAGCAATAACTTCATTATAATCAATTGCATTTGCATCATTTGAAATCGATAATAAGTGTAAAATATTATTTGGAATAAAATTTTCTTTCTTTAACTCGGTAAATAGTTTGTCATAATCTTTATCATCTGAAGGATTTATTTGGTAATAAATATTTTCGCATTTCTTAAAGCTATTTCCCGGGTTAACAATTTTCAAATTATTACCAGAAAGTTGAAGAGAAATAACTTGGGCAACATCAAATTTATCAGCAAAAATCACAATGTTTTTATTCTGCAATTTTTGACCGCTTGGAATTTTGGACTGCCTCCACTGTGAAATATAATACCAGCTGTTTGGAGTATGTTTATCAAAATATTCTTTTGATTTATTTATTTTTGGAATTTGATAAACAGTTTTATCAAAACAATAAGTCGGAAGCTGCACTTTCTGAAATTGTCTATTTCCATTGAAAGCATTCCAATCTAACGAAATACCACTGCACCATAAAGCTGCAATTCTCTCATAAAAATAATGTTGAAAATCCACATCTTCTTTAGGGTGAGGAATTAAACTTATAGCAATATACTTTTCATGAATGGACGAAATATTTTTTGCAAAAGTTGAAAGTGTCGATGCTGGTCCGACTTCAATCAAAATTGAATGTGATTTAGCAGAAATTAAATTTGTTAAGCCTTTTGAAAATTGTACAGGGTTAAGCAAGTGCTCGCGCCAATAAGAAATCGGCAAATCTTCATTAATATTTATTACCCTTGAATCTAAGTTTGTAACAAATGGCAAGGTTGGCTTATTATGAATAATTCCTTCAAGCGCATGGTTGAAATCATCTTTTATATTTTCAACTAAATCACAATGTGAAGCAAAATCAATATGAAGTACTTTCCCTTCAACACCTTGAGTTGAAATATAATTGTTAAAATCGAAGATTGATTTTTCATCACCCGATAAAATAAAATGGGAGTCACTGTTAATTGCTGCAACAAATATCTTTTCTTTTCCTTTGTTAAATTCATTCATACAAAGTTTTAGATTATTCTCATTAGTTACTATACTTAACATTTTACCCGGAATATTTTTAGCAAGTTTTCCTCGAGAAATAACAATTTTAAGAGAATCTTCAAGGCTAATTATTCCGGCAAGACAAGCAGCAGTGTATTCGCCGAGACTGTGACCAATCATCGCCGAAGGTTTTATTCCCCAGCTTATTAAAAGTTTTGCCAGTGAATATTCAAATACAAACAAAGCACAGTGAGCAGCTAAAGTTTCGCTGATTTCTTGCTTATTATTAATATTCTTATCTTGATAAATAATTTTTTTAATATCTAAATCATTAATATCATTTTTGATAATTTCACTACATTTATCAAACCAAAATTTGAATTCTGGTTGGGATTCATATAATTCACGCCCCATATTAATGTATTGAGTCCCTTGCCCTGGAAACATAAATATTATATTAGCGGGAGTGAAAATTTTAGAATATGAGGAATTATTCTCAAGCTTTTTTAAAAGATTAAAACTATCGGAACAAACTACAGCACTTCTGTACTGAAACTCTTTTCTGCATGTTTGCAATTTGAAAGCAGCATTTTCAAGTAATATTGATTTATCTTCTTCAATAAATTTTCTAAAAATCGTTCGATATTCAATTAATGAATTTGGTGTTTTGGCAGAAAAGGGGATAATTTGTAAATCATTTTTTTGTGCCTTAATATTTTTTGGGTTCACATATTCTTCCACAACAATGTGTGCATTTGTTCCGCCAATGCCGAATGAACTAATTCCGGCAATTCTTTTTCCTTGATGCTGATCCCAATTAATAGTTTTATTTGCAATAGAAAAAGATGTCTTATCAAAATTAATATTTTTGTTTGAGGAAGATGAATGAAGCGTTTGTACTATCTTTTTATTTTTCAGCATCAAAACAGTTTTAATAAAAGCGGCAATTCCCGCAGCAGTATCAAGATGTCCAATGTTTGATTTCACAGAACCAATAACAATTTTATTACTATTTTTTTTAAATATATTACTAAGTGCTTCAATTTCGACAACATCGCCAAGCTCTGTTCCGGTTCCGTGTGTTTCAATATAACTTATACTTTCGGGTTTTATAACATTTTCATTGTAAATATTCTTTAATAACTCAATCTGTCCATCAATGCTTGGAGCAGTAAAACCAATTTTTTGGTATCCATCATTGTTGACAGCACTTTTTTTAATTACCCCATAAATATTATCATTGTCTTTAATTGCTTCATTCAGCGGTTTTAACAAAACAACACCAGCTCCCTTTCCGGCAATAGTTCCATTTCCTTCAGCACAGAAAGGACGGCAATGACCATCATCTGAAAACACAGAACCATCGCCGGATAAACTGCCGCCAACAAAAGGTAATGACAAATTAACTCCACCGCACAATGCCATTTCACATTCACCTGAAAGGATTGAATTACATGCTTCGTGAATAGCAACAAGTGAAGTTGAACAAGCAGTATAAATATTTACTGAAGGACCTCTTAAGTTGAGTTTGTATGATACCAACGTTGCTAAATTTTCTTTGCTGCTTAACAATGTAGATGAAAAATCATCAACTTCTTCAATGTTTGCGGCTAAATTTTCCCAAAGATTATTTTTTGAGGCACCGGCAAATAGACCAATCCTTCCTTTATAATTTTCCGGATTGTATCCTCCGTCTTCAAGTGTTGACCAAACGCACTCGTGGAATAATCGAATTTGAGGATCCATTATTTCTGCTTCGTGATCGGAATAATTAAAAAATGCAGCATCAAAAGTTTCAGGAGTGTTTATAACTCCCACAGCTTTTACATAAGATTTATTAGAAATTAAATTTAAAGGAATTCCACCTTTTTCTAATTCTTCATCATTAAAAAAAGAAATAGCTTCAACCCCATTCAAAAGATTATTCCAAAATTCGTTTATATTGTCGGCTCCAGGAAATTTGCAAGCCATACCGATCACAGCAATATCACCAAGTTCAGATTGAATTATTGTCTTTGTTGAATTTTCTTTTTCTTCATTTATGGTATTTGCTTTAAGCTCCTTTATATAACTTGCAAGTTTGGTAAGGGAAGTATATTTCAAAAATGAAGTAATTGGAATATCAGTCTCAAAGATTTGATTTACTTTCCTTTGAATTTGAATAAGATTTATAGAGTTGCCACCTTGCTCAAAAAAGTTTTTCTTACTATCGATTAGTTCTATTTTAATTTTTAAAACATCAGCCCAGATCTCAGCTAGCACTTTTTCAAATTCATTTTTGAATTCAAAGACTTCATTTTGGACATGGACTTTTGGTGCATTTAATTTTTTGTAATTAATTTTGCCAGTATTAGTTAATGGAATATCTTCAATAAAGATTATTCTTGAAGGAATCATAAAACTTGGGAGTCGATGTAAGAGATATTCTTCAATTTGAGATTCAGATAGATTAAAATCATCTCTCACAACAAAAGCAATCAATTCATTATTATCAGAAGAGTTATAAACATTGGCAGTAACTACTGCTTCTTTTATTCCGCTTAATTTTATTAGCAATGATTCAATTTCTTCAATTTCTAAACGCTGTCCACGGATTTTTATTTGTCTATCAACTCTGCCTAAAAACTCAAGATTTCCATCTTCACGAAATTTCCCTAAATCACCTGTTCGATATATTCTTGTACCATCTTCCATAAACACAAATTTTTTAGATGTGAGATCAGTATCATTTAAATAACCTTTAGAAAGACTTGAACCTGATAAACAAATTTCACCAACAACTCCTACTGGTAATAATTGAAGTCCATTTAATTTTAATATGTATATCTTGTTATTTGCAATAGGTTTCCCAATTGGAATATTTTCTTCATTATAATTCAATTCATAAACTGATGCACAAACAGTATTTTCGGCAGGACCATAATTGTTAAATATTTTGTAAGATTGTCTAATTACATTTTTTAATCTATCACCACCAGTAGTAAGTATTCTTAAAGAATTATTGTTTTCCGGCAGAAACTGTTCAAGTATTGGCGTAGGCAGCCATGAGACTGAAATATGATTGTTTTCAAAAAAATTATTCAAACGCTTCATGTCTAATTTTATTTCATCGGAAATTGTATAAATTGAAGAACCACAAAGTAGCGCTGGAAAGATTTCCCAAATATTTGCATCGTAATTTATATCAGAATATTTTGTAAAACGGTCGTTTTTTGTAATCGAATAAAAATCGATATACCAATAGCACAAATTTAAAATTGAAGTATGATTAAAAACAATTCCTTTTGGATTACCAGTAGTCCCGGATGTATAAACAATATAAGCATCATCATTTGGCGAAGTCTTCTTTTCTTCAATAATTTGTAAAGGTGGAATATTTGCAAAATCTATATCATCAAACAAAATAATTTTGATACCGATATCAGAGATTTCGCTAATATTTATCCGAGCTTTCTTAAGTGAAGACCGCGATGTAATTATAATTCCAGTAAGCGAATCTTTTAGTATTGTAAAAATTCTCTCATTTGGTGTGCCATCAGAAATAGGTAAGACAGCGCAGCCCGCTTTTAAAATTGCTAGAATGCCGGTATATAGAATAAATGAAGAATCTGTAAGTAAAGCTGTAATTTCATTGTTGTTGTGTGTTCCTTTTTTTATTAACCAGGAAAGTTTTTCAGAATAAGTATTAAGCTGATGATATGTTAATTTTTGATTATTATAAACAACGGCAATATTATTGGAATGCTTAACAAGATTTTTCTCAAAAACTTCTATGTAAGTTTGATTTAAATCATAATTTTTTTCAGTTCTGTTTATAGTTTTAAAGAAAAGTTTATCATTATTGGTAAGAATTTTATGATGTGTGATTTTTTCATCTATTTCTTTAGTAATCAAACAAAGAATATTGTTGAAGTAAGCAGCTAATCGTTTAACCCATTCATCAGAAATATTGCTGGGATTATATGATAACTTCAACTCAGGGTTTTGGAATGTATTGGCGACAGTAAAATTTAATAACGTATTTGTATTGTCATAACCATCCAAATTAAAGCCCTTTTTAGAATTTGATTCAAGTGAATAATCACTATAAACATTCTCGTAAATATTAAAGTCGATATAATTGAACATAATATCAAATAAAGGATTTGCATCTTTGCCAGTTGCGTTAATATGTTTTGCAATTTCAAATAAAGAAAGCGATTCGTATTTTTTTAATATATTTAATTTTGTAATTATGGTGTCTATATATTCTCTCCAAGTACAGTTGCTATCAATAATAATTCGAAAAGGAATTGTGTTTAAAAAACAGCCGAGTATTTTTTCACTGTCTTCTGTGTTTGGTCGATTGTTTGTAACTATTCCAATAAGAATATCATTCTCATAAGTCAGCAGATTCATACAATAGACAAATGCAGAAAAGAAAATTGTTTTCATATCTGTGTTGATATCAGCGGATATTTTTTTGACTGAATCAATAATTCTCGAATCCAATTCTTGAGAATATTCATCAACCAACAATTTGCTTTTTTCTACTTCTGATTTTGGAATCTCAAGTCTTTTGTAATCAAGCAGTTCCTGTTGCCAAAAGTTTACTATTTCTTTACTATTTTTTATGATATTCTGTTCAGCGATATAATGAATGTAACTGCTTTTTAAAAAATCTGGGACATAATTTGCCTCAAGTGAAATCGCTTTATAAACAGACAACAATTCAGTAAAAAAAGAAGCATTGCTCCAACCATCAAAAATAGAATGATGAAACGACCAGCAGATTACAATTATATCATCAGGAGTTTTAACAATTTTCATTCTCCACAAAGGGGGATTTATAATTTCAAAATTTTGTGAACGTTCATATTCTAGATATTCATTAATACTGTTTTCAATTTCATCAAGATCGCATTTTGATGAATCTTCAAACTCAAAGGCGGGTTTAACAAATTTATGAATCAGCTGCACATCTTCAGGAAAGTCAAACATGTTGAAAGAAGTTCGTAGCATTGAGTGTTTGTTAATCAGAAATTCAAAGGCTTTTGAAAAGTTATCGAGAACAAAATCTTTTATATAAAGTTGATAAACAAACTGGTCATGATAAATTGATGAGTTAGGATTTTTTAATGAGTAATAAACCATACCGCGCTGAATATCGCTCATTGGAATTACTTGCTCTATAGTGTCATTCAACTTATATTTTTCAATAATTTCATCAGAATTATTAATAATTTGATAAAATTCATTTCGAACATTATTAAAAAAAACATCAGTAATTTCGTCAAAAGCTAATTTGGCAATTTTTATTATAGTATTATTTTCATAAAGTTTGGCAATTGTTAAACTGGCATTTACTCTTTTATTAATTTCCCTTACAAGTTTTAACGCTTTAATTGAATCGCCCCCAATCACGAAAAAATTCTCATCAGTACTTATTTCAATATAATTTAACGTAGCTTTCCAAGCTTCTAAAATTTTTGATTCAACATCATTTTTAGGTTTGATTATCGCTTTAAGTTCAGCTTGTTTTAGTTTCATCAAGGCTTGTTTATCTGTTTTACCGCTGGAAGTTAATGGTATAACTTCCACAAAAATAAAGTTTGCTGGAATCATATAACTAGGAATTTTTTTTACTAATTCTTGACGAACAAGATTATTTGAAATTCCTTCTTCTACAACTAAAAAAGAATGTAAATTAATATCTGATTCGTTTTCAATTGCAAGAACAACCGCATTTTTTATTCCAGAGATTTCAGTTAATGCATTTTCTATCTCTTTTAATTCAATTCTGAAACCATGAATCTGAACCTGATCGTCAATTCGTCCTAAATATTCAATATCGCCATTCTCAAGAATTCGACCTAAATCCCCGGACAAATAACATAAACCGAAAGGAGAAATATATTTAAACTTCTCATTGGTCAATTCAGGCTGATTTAAATAACCATTTGATAAACCTTCACCATAAACACAAATTTGTCCGGACAAACCTTTTGGCAAAATATTAAAGTCATCATCCATAATGGAAATTCCCATAGTGGGAATGGGTTTACCGATATTGCTAATACCTAAATTTATATCTTCATTGGTAATTTCTTTATAAGTTACATGTATAGTTGTTTCAGTGATACCATACATATTAATCATTTTTATTTCAGGATAAATGTTTTTCCATTCTTTTAACTTTCTTGGCTGCAGTGCTTCACCACCAAAAATTATATAACGAAGAGAAAGTTGAAACTTAGAGTCTGGCTTCAAACGATACAATGCACTTGGTGTTTGATTTAATACTGTAACTTCTTCATCTTCGAGAAGCTTATAAAAATCCAATGGATCATGAACAATTTCATCGGGAACAATTACTAAACGCGATCCAAATAGAAGAGCACCAAATATTTCCCAAACTGAAAAATCAAAACTGAATGAATGGAATAATGTCCAAACATCATTTTCTTTAAAGTCGAATAGCTGTTTATCGTTAAAAAAAAGACGTACTAAATTTTTATGGTTAACAACCACACCTTTCGGTTTGCCGCTTGAACCGGATGTATAAATAATGTAAGCTGGATCATATTGTAAAATATGAACTTTAACAGTGAGTCTTTTTTCATCATATTTTTCATTTTTGATGATTTCATTGATTGGGATAAAAACACATGTTTTACTTTCAATCTTGTTATCACTTAAAATTATTTCGCACTTTGTGTCGGATAGCATTAATTGTTTTCTTGCTTCAGGATATTCTGGATTAATTGGTAAGTATGCAGCTCCGGATTTTAAAATGGCAATTATGCCGATAATTAAATTTTCATTTCGCTCAGTCATTATGCCGATTATTTTATTCGTGCTTACTTCTAATTTTTGAATAAGATAATTTGCAAGTCTATTTGATTTCTTGTCAAGTTCATCATAAGTTAGATTAAAACCATTTATAGTGACTGCAATGTTTTTGTTTCGTTTTTTGCATTGCTCAGCGAAATAGTCAATTACTGTTTTATCTTTAGGAAAATTTACATTCGTATTATTTTGAATATTCAATAGTTGAGATTTCTCTTCAATTGATAAATATTCTATATCCTCAATAAGTGCTGTAGGATTATCAAGCAAATTTATTAAAAGAGTTTCGAAATGATTGGCTATTTGTTTAATAAAAAAGTCATCAAATAATTTTTTGCTGTATTCAATATTGAGAAGAATAGTTCCATTTTCTTCAAAAATTCTAAAAACCAATCCAGCTTTGCTTTTATCGGTAGCTGTTTCTGCGTAATTTATTTTAAGACCATTACTGATATATTGCTTAAGTGAATAGTTCTGATAAACAATTATAATATCAAATAATGGATTTTTATGAGAAGTTTGAGTCAGATTCAAATGTTCAATAATTTTTTCTGCCGGATAATTTTGATGATTAAAAACTTCAGTTATTTCTGATGCAGCAGAAATAAGCAAATCATTAAAACAAATTTTTGAATCATTTTTTATACTTACGGGAAGCGTGTTGATAAAGCACCCAATAACATCGTTGAATTTTATATTATTTCTACATGAGAAAGGCGTTCCAAATGTAATTGTTTTGTTGCCGGTATATTTACTCAACAAAATTGCTAGTGCAGATGAGTAAAAATGAAAAGCAGTGATTTTTCTTGATCTGCAAAAACTATTTACTTTTTTACTTAATTGTATTGAAATAGAGAAATTGCTGGCAGCACCATCATTATAATTATATCCTTCATAATCAGATTTTGTTGAAAACTTGGTTGATGAAAAATCCTCTCCAATTTTGTTTTTCCAAAAATCCAAATCCGTTTTCCCACTTGGGGAGTTTAAATAATTGTGTTGCCAATCGACAAATTCTTTAAATTTTGTTCGAACCACAATTTCATTTTCATCCAAACCTCTATGTTCTAGATAAGAAGAATAATTTTCCGTAAGCTCTTTGAAAAAGATATTTACAGACCAACCATCACTTATAATGTGATGTATATTAAATAATAAATAATATTTCTCTTCACTTTCTTTGACTATCGTAAATAAAATCAAAGGAGGATTAGATAGATCAAAAACATAAGAACTGAATTCTGCAAAAACATTATTTATATCTTCATTTGTTTTTAGATCAATTTGATTAATAATTATGTCAACATTCTCTAATGCTATTTGCATTGGCTCGCCGTCCACTTCAGAAAAACTAGTTCGCAAGCTTTCATGTGTATTAATAATTTTTTTGAAAGAATATTTAAGTGCCTCAATATTTAGATTGCCTTCTAAAATAAACATAGATGGCTGATTATAAAGAGTAACAGATTCTTGATTTTGCGAAGCAAACCAAATTGATTTTTGTTGAGCTGTTAATAAGTAATATTCATTCAAATCTTTATCTTGATTTATTTCTTTTTGAGATTGTTTTTGATAGCTTGTGACATAATCAATCAGAACCAGTTTGTTTTCTTTTATTTCAAGAAGAAGTTTGGCAGAAATTTTATCCTTAGCACCTGAAAGAACAAGCTGTCCCTCCTTTATTTTAATTCCAATTTTTAGTCTGCGCAATTCTTCTATAATTTCAGAAACTATCATAAAATTATTTCCTCTTCGTTTTCGCCGGCTTCATCACTGTTTATCCAAATAATATTATCAATCTCTTTAGCTTGTTCAACTATGGTTTGATAAGTGAATACAAATTTTAGTTCAAGATTTATGTTATATTTCTCTTTTAGCAAGGTTGCAAGCTGTAAAGCTTTTATGCTTTGTCCGCCGAGTTCAAAAAAGTTATCTTCAACTCCGGCACGTTTAATACAGAGAACATCTTTCCATAAAAGGGCAATCTCTTTTTCAAGAGAAGTCTTTGGAGCTCTGTATTTTATACTTTTCGATCCTGCGTAAAGTTTTTTGTTAACTTCTCTTTTTTGATAAGTCTCAACGTCTTCTTTGTTAAAATCAATATTTATCAATTGGATAGTTTGATCGTTATTAACTATGATTCCTTCGATCACTTTTTCTATATCGGCAGCAAATTTTTTTATAGTTTCTTCTTTGTATAAATCTGCTGAGTATTCAACAATGTATTCTATTATATCCTTTCTTTCGCGGAAGGTAGTGCTTATATCAAATTTGCTTGTGCCGGTTTCTATCTCTTCATACTTGCTTTGTAACCCGTTAAGATTAAGTTGTATTTTATCTTCTTCGGTTTCATAACTAACAAACATATTAAAAAGGGCCTTGTTATTCCTTCCGCGTTTATTTTCCATCAATTTATCAAAAGGGTAATCCTGGTAGTTGTATGCCTCAACTATTTCGCTTTTCAAATTGTTCAGGAACTCCAGATACTTTTTATCCTTTTCAACTTTATTCCTCAACACAATCGTATTTGTATATAAACCCAGTTGTTTTCCAAGGTCAGGATGATTCCTTCCGCTTACAGGAGTACCTAATATTATATCTTCACTTCCGGTATATTTATGTAAAACTATTTCCACAGCACTTATCATGAACATAAAAGCAGTTACTTCTTTAAGTGAAATAAATTCATGGATTTCTTTAGTCAGTTCTTCATCAAACTTAAAACGCTTTACTTTCCCGAATTTATTATTTAGCTGCGGTAGGTTAGAGTCAGCCTGAATAGTAATGAAGGGGAGATCACCTGAAAGTTTTTTATCCCAGTAGTTTTTTGCTTTTTCGAAATTTATGCTTTCAACTTTTTTATTAAACCACACTGAATAATCTTTGTATTGAAAAGCCAGTTCGTTTAATGCAGGTTCAGTTCCGCTTTTGTATCCGTTATAAATTCGGCTTAACTCATCAAGCATAATTTTAATCGACCATCCGTCGGTTACTATATGATGAAGCAAAGCAATTAGATAATATTCTTTTGCTTTTGTTTTAATGAGCGAAATATTTACGAGGTCATCTTTGAATATATTTAATGATTTTGCTGCATTTTTTTTAATTTCTTCACCAAGTAATTCCTGTGAATTTTCAGAAGATGAAAAATCTACAAATTTAACAATTGCTTCTTTGCTTTCACTTATTATCTGTTTAGGTTGTCCTTCAGCCATAACGAAGCGCGTTCTCAGTGATTCGTGTCTACTAAATAATTTGTTGAAACTTTTGAAAAGTGTTTCAAAATCCATTTCCCCCAATAATCTAAAACCTCCCACGATGTTGTATGCAGCGCTGCGCCCTAATTCGCATTCAAGCCATAGGCGTTTTTGCGCGTGTGAAAGTTCGTAGTATTCTTTTTCTTCAACTTTTGGAATTGGTTGATATTTTTTTTCCGTTTTAACTTCAATCACTAATGCAAGTTCTTTTATTGTTGGATTAACAAGAATATCTCTATAGTTCACATCGACATCAAATTCTTTTACTACAGCCGACATTATTTTTAAGGACTTTAAACTGTGTCCACCTAATTCATAAAAATTATCGGAAATACCAATATCATCTATAGCAAGTACTTCTTTCCAAATATTCACAAGTTTACTTTCGGCTTTATTGCGCGGCGCTTCATAATTTTTCTTTAACGAAATTGCAGCATATTCCTTTATTGATGAGTGCAATTTATTTTTGTCAGCCTTGCCGCTTGATGTTAAAGGCAGTTTTTCAATTTCAATAATTTTCGAAGGGCACATATATACCGGAAGTTGTTGCCTTAATTTTACAAATACTTCATCGGCCCCTATGTTATCATTGTTTCCTTTTTCTATAATGGCAATAAGTTCATCTTCATTTTTATCAAATATAACTGCGCACTTAGCCGGTTTTATAAAATGATCTATAACATTTTCAATCTCTCCAAGCTCAACTCTATAGCCGCGAATTTTTATTTGGTTATCAACCCTGCCGAGATAGATTATATTCCCATCATACGAGTAACAACATAAGTCACCGGTTCTGTAGATTATCTTATTTTTATCAAATGGACTTTTTATAAATTTTGAGTCGGTAAGTTCTTCATTATTTAGATAACCGCGCCCAACATTTTCTCCTTCAAGATAAAGTTCACCCGCAATTCCCTCCGGAACGAGTTGATAATTATCATCAAGTATATACGCGCCGGTATTAAACATTGGTTTACCAATCGGCGCTATTCCACTTTCTTTACAATCATATTTTGCAATTGTGAAACAAACAGTATCAACACAACATTCGCTCGGGCCATACATGTTTGTTATTTTTACGGCTTCGCTTTTGCTGTTTGAATAAAATCGTTTGATCAATTCATACTTGAGAGTTTCGCCCCCTATAAGTAGGTGTTTTAACGAACTGTTTTTCCCCAGAGCAAAACCGCTTCGTAATTGTAAATCAAAAAGAGTAGGAGTTGCATCGGCGATATCAATTTTATATTTCTCAAAATATTCAGTTGTCAGTTTACCGTCAAGTTTTGTTTCATCATCAATCAGATGAAGCGTATCGCCTCTCATTAATGCCGGGAAGATCTGTTGAATTGAAGCGTCAAAAACATAGGAGGCTTGAAGGGCAACATTCAAACCTTTACCGTAATTATTATAAACTTCTTGGCGCAATGATTTTATTAAATTGCTTAACGAATGATGCTCAATCATAACTCCTTTGGGTGTTCCCGTTGAACCCGAAGTGTAAATTACATAAGCAAGCTGCGAAGGTTTATTTTTCTGAGGCGAAATATTAGTGCTGACAGAGGCTTTTATTTCATTCATATCGAGAACATCACAACCAAACGTGCCCTTTAAATAGTTTTGCACATTGGTTAATATAACTTTGCTTTTACTCTCCTTAATAATCATTTTCAAACGTTCAACCGGATGTTCGGAATCAAGCGGAAGATAAGCTGCTCCGGCTTTTAGAATACCAATCATCCCAACTATCATATCAACCGACTTGCTGGTCAACAGTCCTACAATACATTCATCTTTTATCCCCTTAACCTTTAATGCCGATGCAACTTTATCCGAGTCAATATCGAGTTGTTTGTATGTCAATGATTTGTTTAAATGAAATAAGGAAATAACATGTTCATTTTCTTTTACAACGTCTTTAAATTGTTCGACAACACTCTTCCACCTGATATCTTGACCTGTGGATGTATAAGAGTTTTTAAGAAGTCTTAATTCTTCAGCTTTACTTAATATATTTATCGATTTTATTTTTTTATTCGGATCGCGAATTATTTCTTCAAGGGCTTTTTTAATATGCTCTCCAAATAGCGAAACTCTTTCTTCTTTATATAATTCTTTTGTGTATTCAATTATAAACTCTATACCATTAGACTTTTCTTTGAACATTACATTTATATTAAATTTGCCACTTTCATTTCCTATTTCTTCATATACGGTTTCTGCCCCGTTCAATTCAAGCTTGGCTTCATCCTCGCGGCTTTCATAACTAACAAATACTTCGAATAAGTCGCTGGCTTTTTTTGCGTTTTTTGCTTCTACCAACTTGTCATAAGGATAATCCTGGTATTTGTAAGATTCCAATATTTCTTTTTTTAATTCATGAATGAATAACGAATACTCTTTTTCTTTCTCAACTTTGTTTTTTAAAACAATAGTGTTTACATATAAACCAAGTTGTTCCTCAATTTCAGGGCGGTTTCTTCCGCTTACAGGTGTTCCCAAGATAATGTCTTCACTATTTGTATATTTGCTCAAAACAATTTCTACCGCGCTTACGAGAAGCATAAACATTGTTATTTCTTTATGATTCCCAAACTCACTTGCTTTATTAGTTAATTCCTTACTAATAAAAAATCTTTTTAATCCTGCAGTCTTATTTTTCAGTTTTACTATATCGTAATCAACCGGCATTGATGTTATAGTTACAGCACCGGAAAGTTTCTTATTCCAGTAATCTTCTGCTTCTTTAAAGTTTTTGCTTTCAATCTCTTTTCTAAACCACTCGCTGTAATCTTTATACTGAATCGGAAGTTCCTTCAAAACCGGAGTCAGATTTTCTACATAATTATTATATATGATACTTAATTCATCAAACATTTTTTTTGTCGACCAGCCGTCGGTAATTATGTGATGAAAATGAAGAAGCAGCTTTGTGTTTTCTTTATCATCGGAAATAGTAATAATTCTAAAGAGAGGCAGTACCGATAAATCAAACGAATGTTTCTTTACGGATTCAATTATATTTTGCAGTTCGGAATTTATATTGCATGTTTGTATATCACTATGATTGAGAAAGCCTTTCTCATCAATAACTTGAACCGGTTCGCCATTAATCACTTTGTATTTTGTGCGCAATGACTCATGCCGTTCAACAAGCATCAACCAAGATTTTCGCATAACGGGTAAATCGACTTTCCCCTTTATATGGAATACGCCGATCATACCGTAGGCTTTAGAAGCACTTTCCTCATTACATACAAGCCACATTCTTTTTTGCTGATTCGATAAAGGGTAATATTCGCGCGCTTCAACTTTAGGGATGAAGTTTTCTTCTTCAGGAGAAAGCTTTGCCAACAATTTTTCAAGCTGAGATATAGATGGATTATTAAGGATTTTCTCAATACTGAATTCAATTCCGTAACTTTGTTGAATTTTAATTTTAAGAAGAAGCGCTTTAAGACTGTTTCCGCCGCAGTTAAAAAACTTATCATTAACATTTATGTTTTCTCTTCCGAGAACTTCACACCAGATATTTAGAAGTTTTGATGAGTGGGCGGGAATGTTTTCCTCAAAACCGTAGTTAGTAAAATTTATTTCAGGCAAAGCGCGCTTGTTTAACTTGCCGTTAGCATTGAGCGGGAGTTCGTCAATTTTTATAAAATATTGTGGTATTAATATTTCAGGCAGACTTTTTAATAATTCATTTTTTATTTCTTGTGCATTGTGTTTCTCATTCTTTAAAACAATATATGCAGCTAATTGAGTTTCGTTGTTGTTATTTTCTATTGCAACGATTGCTGCATCACGAACGAAATCGACTTTTAATATATTTGCACGAATTTCATCAGGCTCAATCCTTACTCCGCGAATTTTTAGCTGTTCATCCGCCCTGCCTTTGAATAATATATTTCCATCATGTCGATAACAACCGAGGTCGCCGGTTTTATAAAGTTTCCCCTTTCCTTCAAAAGGATCGTCAACAAAAACAGAAGCAGTTTTATCCGAATGATTCAAATAACCCAAGCCGACACATTCGCCGCCTATATAAATTTCTCCGGTTATACCAATCGGCGTCCGGTTCATGTTTTGATCCAATATAAATATTTGAGCATTGCTCATTGGTTTGCCGATAGGAATTTCATCGATGTTCTCATTTATGTTATAATAAGTAATGCCAATCGCTGTTTCAGCTGGACCATAAATGTTTGTGATTTTTACTTCCGGGAAATACCTTCTAAACCTATTAATAAAAGAGGGTACTATAGTTTCTCCGCCAAAACTTAGATCAGTAATCGAACGGAACTTGTTTTCAGCTTCAAGGTTGTTCTCAAAATACTCAACAAGAATATTAAATACAGAAGGAACAAGTTCTATAAAAGTTACCTGATGTTTTTTTACTAAGTCAAGCATATTATCGAGATTTAATTTTTCAGTTGATACCGGTATAACAACCTTGGCTCCATGTGTCAGCGACCAGAACAATTGATAAACGCTGGTATCGAAAATATAGTTGGCGCCGTGAAATACTATTCTCTGTTCATCAATACCAAAGTAATCATCCATAAATTTAAATTTGTTCGTTATACCTTTGTGAAGGTTAATTGCGCATTTCGGAATTCCGGTCGTTCCAGATGTGTATATTCCGTAAATTGGATCATCAAGCGATATTTTAATATTAGGATTTTTATTTATTTCTTTGATGTTTTCAACTTCTACGCAAATGATTTTCGAAGAATCAATAAATGTTAATTTTTCGAGATTCTCTTTCGTTGTTAAAATAATTTTAGGATTGATATCATTTATAATAAGGTTTAATCTTCTTTGAGGCGCATCAACATCAAGAGGAATAAAAGCACAGCCGGCTTTCATAATTCCCAAAACGGAAACCGGAAGGTCAATTCCTTTTTTCATAAACACAGGTATAAAACTTCCTTTGTTTATTCCCGATTTCAATAATTGATTTGCCAGCCCGTTAGCTTTACCATTTATCCATTCGTAAGTGTAATTTTTATCATTAAATATATACGCAACATTTCCGGGAGTGATAAATGATTGTTCTTCAATTAAATTTATAATCGGTTTATAGTTTTCAAATTCCTTTTCCGTTTCATTAAAAGACTCCAACAATTGCTTTTCTTCACTCGATAATATTTCAATATTCGATAACTTTGTCGATGAATATGAAGCAAATTCTTCAACTACTTTTTTATAATGATTGATAAATCGTTCGACAAAATCTTTGCTGTATCTGCTGCAGTTATACGAAACACGGAAAATAAATTTTTCATTATGTTCGACCATCTCCATTGATAAATCAAAAAGATTTTCCTGCTGTGAGATATAAAACGGTTTCAACAAAAGCTCAGCGAATTCTATCTCACTTTCCTCATTCAATGAATCAGTAAGTTCGGAAAGTTTATTTGCGGAGCCAACCGGTAGCGCGGTAAACATTGTATGAAATAAATTATCATCGTTATACCTAAAAGGATTTATATCATCCGTTATTTTTGCTAAAGGATAATGTTGATGTTTCATTGCGCTAAGAATTGTCAGTTTTATTCTTTCCAAATACGTAGAAACAGTCTCGGAATCATTTAATGTGGATTTTATGGGAAGAGTGTGAACTGTGTAACCAATCAACTCTTCATTCGTTTTTTTATTTGATATTACTTTATTATCCGAAACCGGAACGCCGACAATAATTTCATTTTGCCGGGTATAACGGTGAAGCAAGTAGCAATAAATCGAAAACATGAAAGTAAAATCGGAAACGTTTTTTAACTGCTGGTTTTTTTTTAGTTCCACTTCAAACATTATTGAACTTGCTTTATTTTGTTTTCCATCTTTAACAACTTTCGGAAGATTTAATCCGAAGTCAGAACCGGAAAGATTTGCCGCCCAGTATTCTTTTGCGATTCCAACCGAATTACCATTGAGATATTTTATTTCTTCGTTTACATATTCTGAATATCTGCATCCTGAATTCTGCGGTAAAGATTTAATTATATCATCTTTATCAAGCTCGTTGTAACAAGTAAGTATTTCATTTAAAAGTATAAAGAGTGACCGTGCGTCGCCGGCAATATGGTGCATGTTAATAACAAATATTACTCCGGCATTTTTTGTTTGATATAAAAATGCTCTGATCACTGAATCATTTTCAATATCGAAAGGAGTTTCCGTTCTTTCCTTAACAAGAGTTTTTAAGTTGTCAAAACGGTTTTCGCGGGTGTTAACAACTTCTATAGCTTTACTTACTTTTTCATCTACTTTATAATAAAGATTGTCGGTCATATAAAATTTAGCGCGTAGTATCTCATGACGATTCAACACAAAATTATAAGCTTTTTTAAGCTTGTTGAAATTTATTTTGTTTAGAATCCTACAGGCAATCGAAATATTATATGCTGAAGATAACGGGTGATTTTTATAATGATAATAAATAGAAAACTGGCCGGCGGAAGCTCGATAAAGAGTCCCACCTAAATTTGAAAAAGGTTCATCTTTCTGTTCCTTAACTGGGAATTTATTCAACCCAATATTTTTCAACACTACTTCGGCAATAGACACTAACGACAAATCGGGCAAATAAATAAAATCATCATATTCTATATTGAAAAAATCTTTTATATTTCCCAGCAGCTCCGTGCCGCGAATTGAATCGATACCATAATTAGCCAAGGTTTCGTTCGAGTTAAACTCATTAATATTAATTACTTTGTTTAGAAGGGATTTTAGTTTCTCGATAACAAATTCGTAAGTAACTTCTTCTGTAATTGAACCTTCTTTCTTGTTTTGTATAGACTCAATTTTTAAAATGTCGTCGTTGAATTTGCCCTTCTTATAATTTTCAAGCAAAACAAAACGCTGAACCTTGCCGCTTGTAGTTTTGGGTATTTTTTTAACCGGTATTACTTTAAAAACATTTAACCCAACGGATTTTAAAACTTCCTCTTTAATCTTAAGTGACAGTTCGATAAATTTTTCTATTTCATTCTTGTAATAAACAAATATTATTAATGCTTCTTGATCTATTGATTTTTCAAACGTACCCACGGCTACAACCCTGCCCAAATCTAGGCCTTCAATAGTCAAACAAACCCTTTCAATATCATGCGGATAATAATTATAACCGTTTATTATTATTAATTCTTTGGAACGACCTGTTAGATAGAGTTTATTATTTTTTATGAATCCGAGATCGCCCGTATCCAGCCATCTTTTTTTTATTGCCTGCTTCGTAGCCTTATTATTATTGTAGTAACCGCCTGTAACACTTTCGCCTTTTAAACAAATATGGCCGACATATTCTTCGGGAAGTTCTGTCCCTGTGTCATTTGTTACTTTAACAGACAATTCGGGAATAAACTCTCCTTCGCTTACGAAAGACAAACAGTCGGCAGATGACTCATCTGTTTCCGAAATTCTTTCGCCGATGTTTAGTCTTTTCCTGTTGAGATGCAGCGTTTCAAAATTTGTTCTGTAATCCGAAATGGAAGCAATTAATCCGACTTCGGCCAAACCGTATCCCGGCGACATCGTCCTATGTTTTAATCCGTATGGCACAAGAGTTTTTAAGAAATCTTCACAAAGTTTGGGAGATATTGGTTCAGCTCCGTTTGTAATTATCCTTACATTTGATAAATCCCATTCTGCATCATTAAGTTTTTTGGTAAACCCGAGAAAATGTTTTAAGCCGAAATTCGGTGAGCAAAGTATTGTTGATTTGTGTTCGTGTGCTATATCCAACCACAAAGCAGGACGCCGAACAAATAAATTTGTTTCAATTAATGTTTGATTAAGTCCGGCAAATAAAGGCACAATATGCCAACCGATTAATCCCATATCGTGTGTTAAAGGGAACCAGCTAAGAAACGAGTCTTTGGAATTTATTTTTACCGCATTAATAAAAGCTGAAATTGTTACAACAAGATTTTTATGAGTAAGTATAACCCCTTTGGGAATACCTGTAGAACCGGATGAATATTGTATAAAAGCTATCTCGTTTTCATTAATTCTTTTCACTTTATTAGAATCTGTAATGCCTATATTTTCATTAAGGATTAGTTTTCCTTCTATTTCACCAAATATTTTTTGAAGTCCTTTTTGTTCTGCGAAGCCTCTAAGATTTTCATAAACTCTACTTGAAGTTAAAAGATAAGGTGATGTTAAATTCTCCCACACCTTGAAAAGTTTTAATTTATGTTCATCGCTTCCGCCAACAGCAACTGGAACGGCTTTTATTTTTGCGGCTATGCAAGCCCAAAAGACCGGGACAAATTCTTTGTTGTTATCGAGAAGAATTATAATTTCATTATCAGGTGGGTTTACTTTTTCACAAAGATATCCTGAAATGCTAAGAGATTTATCATACAAATCTTTATAAGATAAAAAGGAACTCCCGTTGATCTCAATAAAGGTTATCCCTTTTTTACCTGAGCTGCTTTTTATCAAAGCATCGAATATATTTAAATCTATATTTTGTTTCAGAAATTACTCTTAATTAAATATTGCTTACTAGTTCAACTTATAGAACTTTAGTTTAATTTCACTTTTACCACCACATGCTGGGCATTCATACTCACCAAGAACGGCAATGCCAGTCTCCATCCATTCAGTTTCTTTATAAGGCTTTTCATAGTATTCTGATAGTTGACAATGATTACATTTGCGGTAATAACTTACCCTGCCGTCTTTCACACCCATAATTACCGCACCTGATAGAGCTGTCACCATTATTTATTTTCCCGATAGTTCAAAATTTTTGTTAAATTCAATTTGCCATTGCAAACCGGAAAGTTTTTTATCTTCGTTTAGTTTGTATTGGAGCATTTTATTAATATCTAATACTCTCCAAATTTCATCTATTTTTTTTCATCTGCCGGAGTTAAGAAGAAAATGGCCGCTGTTAAACGCGTTAACAGGTTTTCATACGGCAATTCCCACTCGTTTATGAATCCCGCACTTTTTAGTTTATCAAGATGTTCTTTCACCAAATTGATTTCCGGAACATTTCCTATTTGTGCCATGTGATTCTCTAACTTTTTAAAAATCTTTGTCTGTGTATAAATCTTTGTCAAAATAATTTCTGAGTGCGAACGATGCTATTAGTTTTTCCTGCACTTGTGAAGTGCCTTCAATTATTTCAAGAATCCTCGCTTCCCTGAAAAGTTTTTCAACAGGGTAGTCACCCCAGCATCCATTACCTCCGTGAACCTGCAAAGCAGCATTTGTTATTTCAACGGCTGCTTTCGAAGTTATATATTTTGCAATGTTAGTTTCCATAATACTGCCATAATCGTTCTCACTTCGCATTGCAGCAACCTTTTCACACAATGCCCGTGCAGCATGAAGTTTCGCGGTTGCTTCGCCTATCATTTGCTGAATCGCATCATGTTTATAAATCTTTTCGCCGAACTGTTCACGTTTCCTGGCGTAAGTTACCATAGCTTCCAGCGCGGCTTGGGCAATTGCAATTCCACCCCAGGCAATACTGTAACGTCCGTGATCCAGCGCCGTTGAAACAATATAAGCTAGTCCGTTCCTTTCTCCGCCAAGCAATTTATCGGCAGGGACTTCAACATTAGTAAATTCAATTTGTGAAATATGAACACCGTGGCCTGCTAAAAGATTATGCATTTCTTCAACTTTTATTCCCGGGGAATTTCTATCAACTAAAAAAGAAGAAACATTATTACCGTTACAGGCTATTACCAAAAAAAAATCCGCTATACCACCAAAAGAAGTCCATTTCTTTTTTCCATTAATTATATAAACATCATTTTTCTTTTCATATTTTGTTGTCACGCCTTTTGCGTCGCTTCCTATTTTCGGTTCGCTTAAAGCAAATGCGCCAATCTTTTCTCCGGCCGACATATCGAACAAATAATCTTTCTTTTGTTCCTCGCTGCCCCATCTTAATATTGTTTCGCCCACAAGGGAGTTATGAACCGTTAACAGAGCTCTTGAAGCCTGACATATTTTTCCTACTGCTAAAGTAAAGTTTCCATACTCCAACGGTGATAGACCTAAGCCACCATATTCGATTGGGAATGACGGTGTTAAATATTTTTTTTTCGCTAATTTTTTGATTAGGTCTTTTGGATAAACACAAGACTTTTCAATCTCGGTAACTATAGTACTAAGTTCTGTTTTAATAAATTCATTATGCTCTTCGAAATTATATAACATATATCAATCTGCTAATTTACTAATTATAAATTTTTTAATATTATCTACGCTGTTAAAGTTATCGAGCCGCAAGTCTGAGTTCTCAACTTTGATTTTAAATGAATTTTCAACATAACTTACAAGCTTCATTGCGAATAATGAATTCACGAAACCAAGTTCAAAAATATTATCCGAATCGGTGAACTCGGCTTCATCATCAAAAACTAAAAGATTTTCATTTATAAATTCCCTAATACGGTTATTCAACTCCATTCTTTCTCCGCAATTATATTGATGTATTGAGGGGTTGGGTTAATTATTGTCAAATCATTATTCATCAAAACGAATCCGTTATTTGAGTTTTCAATTTCTATAAAATTCGTGAACTTTAGAGTAATGTACATCATCCTATTCTTATCGGTATGAAGGAACTCCGTTGTTAATTTTTTTGAAGTTTCACGCGCGGTCTTCATAGTTTCGTTTAATAGAATTATTCCTATTCCACGGTTCATTACCCTGCAAGATAAAATAAATAATTTGATACGCCACTCGTCTTTAAGTTTTTCAATCAACAACAGACCAATTTTACCATAAGGACCGTAAACATCGTTAAGTTCTGCCGTTAATAAAATATGATTATCCGAGCTGAGTAATTCTTTCAATTCATTGTAATCATAAGTCCGCCCAGTGGTATTTAACTGGTGTGTGCGTATTGTCAGCTCTTCTATTCTCTGCAAATCATTTTCGTCCGCCCTTTTTAACTTTAATTCCATCTTTAATGATTTCAGGAATTCCTCTTTCGGGCCAGTGAAATTTTCTTCATCTGTTTTTCTATTAATATCTTCAAGATACATTCTTCTTCTCCGCACCGAATCTTCCGTTATAAAACTGGGATTCAAAGCGGGGTAATCCGGCAGTGCTTTGTAATCGAAAGCATCGTAACAAACAACGTCATGCAGAGAATATTTTACTTCATCCCTCTCGTACTGTTGGTCGTCAATAAACATAATTGTATCTAGACCAATATTTAAGTTTTCGGAAATCTTTTTAATCGAGAAAGATTTATTATTCCAATTGATCTCTGGATAAAGGAAAAAATCCAACAAACCAAATTCTTGCAATTTGACCAATGCAGTTTGAGAATCATTCTTGCTCGATATTGAATGCAGTATTCCCCTTGAATCGAGTGTTCTAATAATATCAGCGATATCTTCTTTCAGCGTTACATTTTTATCCTCGAGAAGAATTCCATCCCAAATTGTATTATCAAGATCCCATACTATGCATTTTAGTTCTTTCATCTTTAATATTCCGTCTCACCAGTAGTTAAAAAATCCTTTCCCGGATTTCTTACCGAGAGATCCTTCTTCTACCATTTTTACAAGCAGATTACAGGGTTTATACTTCTTATCTTTGAACTCATCATATAAAACATTTAGTGAAAACATAATTGTATCGAGTCCTATTAAATCTGCAGTAGCGAGAGGTCCCATTGCGTGCGCAAATCCTAGTTTAAAAACTTTGTCTACATCTGCCGGTTTTGCAATTCCTTCTTCAACTGTTTTTATACTTTCATTAATTGTCAGCATTAAAACTCGGTTGGAAACAAATCCCGGTGCGTCGTTCACTACTACATTTTTTTTATCCAAAGTTTTTAGAAAAGATATTGTTGCTTTCACGGTATCTTCAGAAGTTGCTTTTCCTTTAATAACTTCTACAAATTTTTTAAAAGGGACAGGATTCATAAAATGCGTGCCGACAACATTTTCGGGAAACTTCATCAGCGACGCTATTTTGGTAATCGGAATGCAACTTGTATTTGCCGCCACTATTGTTTTATTGTTTAATATATCGCTCAACTGAGAATATATTTTTTTTTTCTCTTCCCAGTTTTCAATAATATTTTCAACAATAAAATCTGCTTCTTGTAAATCGTTAAATTCGGGGATGAAATTAACTCTTGAGAGAACATTTTCAATAGTTTGTTCTGTTCCGGGATTCATCATTTTAAAAAGTCTAAACTGCTGCTCAATACTATTTTTGGCGGAATCCAATTGGGATCTCGAAATATCATATAAAAATACTTTGTAATTATGAAGTGAGAGATCGAGTGTTAAGTCGCGGCCCATTACACCTGCACCTATCACTCCAATTATATTTAATCCCATTTTATCCCTAATATTTATTGTTACTCACGACTTTGTTAAATCGAAATTACTTCTGCAGCAAATTTAGCCAATTTAGCCTAGACATACTATTTTAACGCGTTACAAATTTATATTTACTAACTATTTAACTAATTGGTCATCAAAATAAGTAAAAACACTTAAGTAATTTCAATCATCACTTGCTGGCATATTGATAAAGGATAATGACCATGTGCACCATGGGTGGAGCCCGAAATTTTATGGACTGTGAGGTTTTTTTTGTAATGGTCTATATTATATATTTTTTCACTAGTGTCTGGTTGATTATTAGATTGAAGTCTATAACTAATTGTAATATAATGATTTACAGAGATATTTTACTGTTATCGATTTGAAATCATAATTAAATTATTGCTTTATAAATTGGAACAATAAAATTGAATCAAGAGAAACAGTTTTTTCACAAATAATGAATCGTTTACCAAAACAAAGTTTTAGAAAATGCATAAATAAATATAATGTCAATTATAAAGTACGCTCATTTAGTTGCTGGGAACAATTTCTAGTTATGTCATTTGCTCAATTAACTTATCGAGAAAGTCTGAGAGATATTGAAGGTTGTCTATGAACAATGCAGCATAAATTATTTCATATTGATTTAAAAAGCAGAATATCTCGTTCTACAATAGCAGAATAGAAGTAAAATCATGATTGGAGAATTTATGCTGACTTTGTATACATTCTAATCGATATTGCCAAAGAACTATATAAAGATGAAAATCTTTTTAATGAACTTGAAGAAACTGTTTATGCTTTAGACTCAACTACAATAGACCTCTGTTTAACTTTTGTACTAGTTCAAGGCAAAAAGGAATTTAGCAAAAAACTGTTACAATAGCACATAATCTAAACAAACTATTTAGTATAGTAAGAGCCCGAATGACTGATTTTTGTCTGAACGAACCAAATATACTAAATCGAATTTATATCATTAAGAGAATGAGCTATATAGAAGAGAAAATGCTAAATTTTGTAAAAATCGGTAAGATTTTTGGTTTGCCAGTTTTTTAAAGCATTGGAGTTGATGGAATATTTATAGGAAATTTTTTATGTATTCTGCAACACCCTGCTTAGGAATGGCCATAATTATCTTCTCATCATGATTTATAACAATTTATCACGATTTCAAATTAAGAGAATTTCAAAATTTTTCCACTTTTAAAATATAAAAAAGCCTAACTTGTTTATTTATAACAAATTAGGCTTATCTTGCGGAGAGTCAGGGATTCGAACCCCGGAAGGACTTGCATCCTTAACGGTTTTCAAGACCGCCGCATTCAACCACTCTGCCAACTCTCCAGTACTTTTTTGAACTTAAATCCGCTTTTATAAGATTTTATTTCTTGTTCTCTTATATATGCTTCTGACTTACTTTCAAACTTTTCAAAATTTAGATACTAAGATTAACAAATTTTTTCCAATTTCTCCATAACTTCTTTTATTTTATTTATCATTTTTAAAAAGATTTTTATTTATGCCACTTACAACAAAACAAAAAGCATTTATTGAAAAGAATTTCAAATCTCTTTCAGCTGAAAAAATTGCAAAACAGCTAAATGCTAATCTCAATGAAATAAGAGATTTTATTGATTCACTTAAATCAGCTAAAAAATATCCAGTTTGGTTTTATTTTGTTCCATTTATTTTAGCTATCACATTTATTCTTTCTCTTGAAGGAATTTTAAGGATCTTAAACTACGGGGAAGAAATTCCGTTGGTTTTAGATGTCGGTGAAACTTACTATGTTATTAATCCTGATATTGCAAAACGATATTTCTCTAATATTAAAAATCCACCTTCCCCAGCAAATGATTTCTTTAAAAAAAATAAATCAGAAGACACATATAGAGTTGTTGTTCTTGGCGGCAGTTCTGCTGCGGGTTTCCCGTATACTCCATCTTTTTCTTTTTCAAAATATTTACGCGAAGCACTAATTCATTCTTTTCCCGAAAAACGGATTGAGGTTATAAACACCGCTCTTTCTGCGGTAAACTCCTACACTCTTTTAGATATTTCAAAAGAACTTATAAATTATTCGCCGGATTTAGTTTGTATTTATGCGGGACATAATGAATATTATGGTGCGCTTGGTGTTGCTTCTACTGAATCTTTAGGGCGTTCAAGATTTTTAATAAAGACTTTTCTTTTTCTTCAAGATGTAAAAATTGTTCAACTTTTGAAAAATATTATTGGTGAAGCTTTTATGCTTTTTAATTCTGAAGAAAATAAATCCGGCACTCTTATGGCTCGTATGACTAAAGAGAAAAGTATAGAATATAATTCTTCCTTATTCCAAAACGGGATTGAACAGTTTGAAGGAAATCTTTCAGAAATAGTAGAAATTTTTAACTCCAAAAATATCCCAATAATTTTTAGCAATCTTGCTTCCAATCTAAAAGATCAAAAACCTTTTGTCAGCTTATCAAACTCAGAATTTGTAAGTGCCGATTCTGTCTACTATAAAGCTTTAGTCGATTTGAAAAATAAAGATTTTAAATCTGCCGAATCTAATTTTAGATTTGCAAAAGATTTGGATGCACTTCGTTTTAGAGCGCCGGAAGAAATTAATAGTATTATAAAAAAACTATCTACTGAACAGAATTTGATTTTTCTCAATTCAGATTCTATTCTTTCCTCCAAAAGCAAAGGAAATATTATTGGTGATGATTTAATGACAGATCATCTTCATCCTACGCTTTACGGCTACCAGCTTATCGGGAAAGGTTTTTTCGAAAAAATTATTGAAAATAATTTAGTAGAAAATTCAGATAAAATTAATATTGAACAAGTTGACAGCCTTGTAAATATAAATTTAGATTTTACAAAACTTGATTCAACTATTGCTAAATATAGAATAACCATATTAAAAACTGATTGGCCATTTGTAGAGAACCAGTTATCCAAACAGGCTGTTTTGAATTATCTTAATCCAATTAATTTTATTGACTCTCTCGCTTTACAAATTTTGGACAATAAATTAAACTTTTTACAAGCCCATCAAGAAGCCGCAAAGTATTATGTCAAAAAAGGTGATTTGAAAAAATTTAATGATGAGATAGATTATTTAATCAGTTTCATTCCGGAAACTTATGAGAATTATGATTTTGGTTCCGAGCTGCTAATCAGTTATAAATATTTTGATGAAGCGCTTGAACTTTTAATTGAAAGATATAATAAGAAGCCAAACGGATTTTCTACCAAATGGATTGGAACAATTTATTTGAATAAAAACAAGAATCAAGAGGCTATTAAATACTTAAAAGAAAGTATTGCTTTTAATCCCAGAGATGCACAGTTGCTTTACAATTTATCCGGCGCTTATATCAAATTAAATGATTATCAAAATGCAAAAATTTACATTGACCAATGTGTAAATTTGAATGCAAATTTTCCTAATGCAAAACAAATTCAAACTCAGCTTAAACGAGTTATAAATCCTTAAAATATAGCGTAAATAAATGGTGCAAGAGCCGAACCCTGCGTAAGGATAATTAATCCGCCAAGTAATACTAGAAATATTACTATCGGCATTAACCACCATTTTTTTCTTACTTTAAGAAAATCCCACAACTCTGAAATTATAGAAAGTTTACTCATAGTTAAAACTGTCTTTCTGTAAATATTTTTTGATAATCTTCATTACGTCTGTAATTCCAATAAGATTTTTTGCTTTTATCAAATTTAAGATCAAGAAAATCTTTTCTTACAATTTTAGCAATTATTCCAATTGGAGTGACCACAATATAAAACAAAATTGAGAGAATTAATCTGGACATAAAAAATCCCATTACCAATGCTAATGACATCCAAGATTTATAAGCATATTTAAGTGCCATTGGAAATGTAATTCCAAATAAAAATAACAATGCGCCAAAGCCTGTTAAATATCGTCCAAAATTAATTCCGCTGTAAAAATGTAAAAACAATCCTAACGCAATAAAAACGCCGCCAACAGTTAAACCAAATTTCTTAAGTTCTTTTTTATCGAGATTTATATTTTTGATTTCTTCTTTTAGCATTAGTCTAACTCAAATTCTTTGCGCCAATCAATATCTTCTTTTAGCGGAGTTTGTAAATTTTTATCTATTATGAAACTGCCCATAACTAAATAATCCATATCAGTTCTCATAAAACATCTGTAAGCATCTTCTGGTTCACAAACAATAGGTTCCCCTCTTACATTAAATGAAGTATTAACAACAACGCCACAGCCATATTTCTCATCAAACTTTGAGATCATTTTATGATATAGTGGATTTGTATTTTTGCTAACAGATTGAATTCTAGCCGAATAATCGATATGAGTAATTGCCGGAATATCAGATCGGAGAATATTTAATTTATCAATCCCAAATAATTTTTTTTGATCTTCCGTCATTGGTTTTTGACGTTCTTTTTTTACATCGGCAACAAGAAGCATATAAGGCGAAGGTCTGTCAATTTCAAAATAATCCGAAATTTTTTCTTCTAAAACCGATGGAGCAAAAGGTCTAAAGCTTTCTCTGAATTTGATTTTAAGATTCATGACAGACTGCATTTTGGTTGAACGGGCATCACCAATAATTGATCTTGCACCTAAAGCACGCGGACCAAATTCCATTCTTCCTTGGAACCATCCAACTACTTTTTCTTCAGCCAAAATATCGGCAGTTTTTTCAATTAATTGATCTTCCGTAACTTTCTCAAAAGGAATTTTATTGTTGATTAAGTAATTTTCAATTTCGTCATCGAGAAAATGCGGACCTAAATAAGAACCTTTCTGAAAGTCATTTTTAGAATCAGCATTCCTTGTATTTTCCAAGTATTTATACCATACGAATAAAGCGGCTCCCAGAGCACCTCCGGCGTCTCCTGCAGCCGGTTGAATCCATATGTCATCAAATATACTCTCTCTTAATATTTTGCCGTTAGCAACGCAATTTAGAGCAACTCCACCAGCTAAGCATAGATACTTCTTTCCGGTTTCTTGTTTTATATGCCTTGCCATACGCAGCATAATTTCTTCGGTTGCATCTTGAACAGAACGAGCTAAATCCATTTCTTTTTGTGTTAATTTCGATTCCGGTTTTCTGGGCGGACCACCGAAAAGTTTATCGAAATTTCCATTAGTCATTGTTAAAGCGGCATTGTAGTTGAAGTATTTCATGTTCATTTTAAATGAGCCGTCTTCCTTAAGTTCCATTAGCTCATTAAGAATTAAATCAACATATTTTGGCTCTCCGTAAGGAGCTAAACCCATAACTTTATATTCACCGGAATTTACTTTGAATCCGGTATAATAAGTAAATGCAGAATAGAGTAAACCAATGGAATGAGGATATTTTATATCTGCAAGAATTTCTAATTTATTTTGATTTCCAACTCCAAAACTTGACGTAGTCCATTCACCAACACCATCAATAGTAAGGAAAGCTGCTTCATCAAAAGGGGAAGCATAAAAAGCAGATGCAGCGTGAGACTCATGATGTTCGGGAAATAAAACAATTCCTTTATAGCTTAATTCATTCTTAATGATTTCTTTCATCCAGAGTTTTTGATTAATCCATAAAGGAATGGCTTTAATAAATGATTTTATTCCAATTGGTGCATAGGTTAAATAGGTTTCTAAAAGGCGTTCGAACTTGAGAAATGGTTTATCATAAAAAGCGACATAATCAATTTTGGAAATGTCTATTTTTTCAAAATTCATACAAAATTTTACTGCTTCCTTAGGAAAATTATGATCGTGTTTTTTTCTTGTAAAACGTTCTTCCTGCGCTGCTGCAATAATTTCGCCGTCTTTAATTAAACAAGCCGCACTATCATGATAATATGCCGAAATACCTAAAATGTACATTAATGTTTCTCATTCAGTTCAATAAAGAAGATTATCTATAATTATAAAAATAAGCTTGTCTCAAAACTACAAATTAGTCATTGCAAGATGCCTTTTACCGGAGCAATCCTTCCTACAAAATTAATCAAAGCTAACCTGTTGTATAATCTGAATCGTGCTTAATTAAAAGATAGATTGCTTCACAATCCGACAAGTCGGATCGTTCGCAATGACAACCATAAGTGCAAAAACAAAAAATTCTCAATGAACGTTTAAAGTTAAAACCCTAAATCTGTCATTGCGAGGTGCCTTTTACCGAAGCAATCCTTCCTCAAATATTTATAAAATCTATATTCAGCTTTGCTAAAGTATAGATTGCCCGCCTTGCTGAAGCAAAGCAAGGCAAACTTCACAAAAAGCGACTCCCGCGTGAGATTAATTCGCAATGACGAACTTTAAGTGAAAAAGCAAATGTCAATTATAAATTTAAACAATGCTTTTAAATATAAAAAAGGAACGTGCAAGCACGTTCCTTAAGTTTTTTGTAATTAGTATAGTATACTAAATTACTTAACTAACATCATTTTCTTTGTAGCTGAGTATTGACCAGCATTAACAGTATAAATGTAAATACCGCTAGTTAAGTTTGATGCGTCAAAATTATATGAATAAGTACCGCTATTCATATTTTCATTTAATAATGTAGCAACTTCCTGACCTAATACGTTATAAACTCTTAATGAAACCATAGAAGCTTCAGGTAAAGAGAATTTAATAACTGTAGTTGGGTTGAAAGGATTAGGGAAATTTTGTTCTAATGTAAATTGTGTCGGAATATTATTATCTTCAACTTCAACACCTGTTACAATATCACTTAATGTAGTTGGAGCCATATCAGCCCATTCATCATTTGCAGTTACACTAACATAATTAGTTTGTAATGGAATAGAGTGATTAACGCCAGTAGTAGCTTCGTTATCATTACCTGTTGTATTTGCAACATCACCCCAGTTAGCACCGTATTTATAATCAAAGTTTAACAAAGTATATTTAGGGAAAGTTAAAGTTGTTGACCAGAAACCGTCACCAGCTGCAGCATCACCATCTGTACCGGAATCATTTAAGAAGTGAGCTAAGTTTTCTTGCTCTGTTGGCCAACCGCCATCAGGCCAAGCTAAAGGTGCAACTGCGCCAAAAATAGCAACTGATGTTACTGTACCAAAAGGTGTATTAGTTAATGCGTTAACAGCACCATTCATATCTACTACAAAAGTAACAGCCACTTCTTGACCTGTTACATCATCAAGTGTAGCATTGTTGAATCCTCTTGATAGATAAATGAATCCGGCATTAATGTCATCAGATGTTACTGTGTATTCATTATTTGGATCATTTTCCCAAGTAGTAGCGCCTGAGCTAACATATGCAAATTTGTAAGAAATCAAATCATCAACATTCAATTTTGAATCAATTGTAACGCTATAAACGTTAGGATCTAAAGTTGAAGCAGTCATAATATCTGAAGAACCCCAGCCGTTCATGCTTCCGCGAACAGATAAAGTATCAGTAGAAGGATTAAATCTACCTGCAGCAATTTCAAGTTCCATATTAGCATCAAATGTTAAAGAAATATCAAGACCACCACCTAAATCATTATTGAAGAATGCAGTGTATTGATTTCCGTTTGAACCAACAACGTATTCACGGTTAGGATCATTTTCCCATCCATCTTGATTTCTGATGAATTTGAAATATACTCTTTCGCCCGGATCCATTGCAGTTATTGTACCAGAATAAATTTTGTCGCCATCTGTATCAGTCAATTGATTTGCGCTATTTGACCAATCATTAAAACTACCTGCTAAATAAACTGTTTCTGTTGCAGGATCAAATCCAGATTCAATTTGAACAGCCATATTTACATTAAAAGTAATATCTACAGGAGTTGTATTTCTTGTGAATTTTTGAACCGGTAATGCTGGACCACTTCCTCTGAATACACCAACATAAGCAGTGTTACCATCAGGAGCAAAACCAATTGCTCTTGGTCTTTCGTCAGCACTTCCAGGATTAGTAAATTGCCATTTTAATGAATCAACAATTTTTTTGTTTGTTACATCATACGCATACCAAGCACCTGGAGTATAACCATTACCAGGAACATCTAAGTAAGAACCTGCAGATGCCCATAAAGCACCAGATTTAGGATCCCAGTCAAATGATTCTGAATTGAAACCTTCTAAGATAGTACCAACTGAATCATAAGAAGAGAATTCATCAGCTCTGTTAAATACAACAACTTCTTTTAAAGTATAACCAGCCCAGTAAATTGTATTACCATCACCAGAAACAGCAAAAGCTCTAGAGAAACCTTTTGTTGCATCTAATGCGTTGCCAATAAAATTAAAATCTTGGTCAAACATTTTTATTGGATTACCAGGTACAACCGGACCAACAAAAATAGTTCCGTTATCATCAACTGCAGGAGAAGTTGGTGAAGTACCTAATTCAAGATTTACTTTTCTAAGAGCTGCACCAGTAACATAATCAAACTCATACATCATTTGATTACCGTCAGTATAGAGAATGTTACCATCAACATCAGCTCTCATACCTCTAGCACTTCCTAATAAAGTATCAATATCACCACCAATGTCTGTTCTCCAGATTGGTGAGAATGATGCTTGAGTTCCATCAGGGTTAATAACAAAAATTGCGCGAGATGTAACTGTATCAGCACCATCAATAATATTTACAGCATAAAAATCTGAGTACCAAACTTTACCGTCAGGATCAACAGCAAGTCCGTGTGCGCCAGATACTAACGTATCGGCAGGGAATATTCCATCAAATTGCCACTGAGCATTAACTGCAGTAACAAATAAAGAAATTATAAATAATTTCATTAATAGATTTTTTAGCATACTAAGTACCTCCTTATTGTTGTGTATTTGTTAATTTCTACCATAATATTGTGCTCCTAACTTTTGCATATCGATTTTTATTATGGTTTGTTTTAAATATTCGGGAGTATCGACAACACCCGATTGTGCACGAGTATAATATAAATAATTATCCGGTCCCCATTCCATGGAATAAACTGGTGAAGAAATTAATCCAGGATATAAAGAAAAATAACTTTTATCTGTTTTAATTACAACAATTGCATCAGGTAAGTTTGTTCCCAAAACAATTTCACCATCCGCCGAAATTGTAAGTGCTGTTATTTCCGCTACATCAAATCCAAAAGCGTTTGAAAAATTAAAATACTCTTCCTGCGAACCTAAAGTTCCATCCGCATTTAAAGGAAAGCGATAAACTTTTTCATCAGAAGATCCCCTTGCGGCAACATATAAATAATTGTCATAAATTTTTAAGCCGCTTACTATTTCCGCAAAAGGATATGAAGTAATTGTTTGATCAGTAGAACTTACACTAAAAATATTTCCACCGTCACCGGCTGTCCAAAGATTTCCGGCAGCATCAAAATCTAAATCATTTAATTTTCTAAGCGGAGCGCCAACTTTATATCTTTCCGGTGCGCCGCCAGCAGGATTAAATCTAAAAATAGCACCTGTTCCCGAAGATGCATTTAGTAATGCATAAACATAACCGCCAGTTCCCATTTTTAAATCTGCATAAAAAGTTTCAGAACCTCTATTTCCAAAATCAAATAATTCTCTATCCGGTGTAATTTTCTTTACACCGCCAATTCCTGCAGAAGCAACAGCTTCTAAAGAAACAAAAATATTAGAACTGGCATCAACCGTAAATCCATAAGGTTTTTGATTATCGCTGAATTCAAAAGCTTCAGATACAGCATTTCTTAAAGTAAGGACATAAGAATTACTGTATTTATCAATTTCTTTTTCCAAATCATAAACCCAAATTTTTACTGTATATTCAACACCATTTACAGAATCAATAGGAATAGTAACGGCAGGAGCAGTAACTTTAAGCTGAGTAGCTGAAGCTTCAATTACATTAGCTCTAGTATCATTAAAATAAACAAAATTATTTTCCGCAGTTGTGGAAAAATTTTGTCCCGTTATAGTAATTTCAGAAACACCTGCTAATGCAACATCCGATGGAGAAACTGAAGAAATAACAGCAGCTTCACCTGCAGGTTTTATCTGCTCGAATAAACTTGGCGTTGGGTCTTCGGAACAGCTTAGCAAGAAGAACGAAAACCCGGTCAATAAAGCAATTAAATAAACATATTTTTTTTTCATAATCGTTACCTAAAAAAATTGATAAGAATAATCAAGAATTATTAATAACCTATTCTTAATGAAATTCTGTGGACATCATCAAAAACATCAAACGGAGAATATGCATAATCAACACTTAACATAACACCTGATAAATTTTGCATAATTCCAACACCGGCATTAAATCCTCTTACATCTTGAGGAGTAATATATCCGGCTCTTACAGAAAACGTATTCATAAAAGTATAATTTGCACCAACCATAACTTGCTCGGCAAAATCTCTTGGATGAGCAGCATCAACACTTACCACAAGTGAGTGTACATCTTTATCTGCCTCAACCAAATCCATTGCGTCAATGGAAGCACCAATTTTGAAATTAAGCGGAAGCTGAAAACTTTCTTCAATATATTTAATTTCAGGAGAAAAATTTCTAATGCTCATACCAATGTTTAAGCTTTTAAATCCGGTTTTATAAAGCATACCAAAATCAAAAGCAAAAACTCCTTTTTGGAAATCATCATAAACATAATTTCCATTGTTTTGAGCAAACCCTACAATTCCTGATGCTAGAGCTTGATTTACATATTTGATGTTAGCACCAAAACCAAATTTTTCCGAAAGCATTTTTGCGTAACCAATTCCAACTGCAATTGCTTTTGGAGAGAAAGTACCAATATCTAAATATCCAAGTTCGTTATCAGCTCTAATTGTACCTTGAAGTTCACCATAATCAACAGCAACCACCGAAATGCCAAAAACGCCATAATCAAAATCGAATGGTTGAAATGAAATGGTAGCATGCAAATAATTAATATCTGCAATCCAAGATGTCTGTCCAAATGAGATATCAACTAAATTTTCTTGTTCTGCCATACCCGCCGGGTTATAAAGCATAGATTCGGAATGACCAAACAAAGAGGTATTCGCTTCTCCAATAGCACTAATTTTGGCGTCTGTTGATACGCTCAGAAACTTCATACCGGTTTGTGCTAGTTTTTGATTTTCTTGCGCGAATATAGACGTTAGAAAAAACCAAATCAATAAACTAGTTAATAGTAATTTACAATTTTTCATTTAATCACCTATTTACCTAATTACAGCGAATTTAAGAATTTTCTTATCACCAGTGGCATTATCATTTATAACGGCTATATAAATTCCACTAACAACTATTTGATTTGAAGAAGTTACCGAATACCAATAAGCATCCCCACTTCCATCTGTATGGTCAATTTCATAAATCAACTCTCCCAATTCAGTATAAATTTGAATTGAGCAGTTTCCGGGAATATTTAGGAAAGCAATTTTGTCTTCTTCGCCCGGGAATCTTAATTTATTTGGATCAGCCGATATTATATAAGGATTTGGAACAATTCTAATTTTATCCATATTACTTTCAGCAGGTCTTTTTAATGTAGCAGGATCGTAAGTTTGAGTAAAATATCTGCTGCTTTTTAATGCACCGCTTGGAGTTTTTCCACCGCCATTATTATCAGAAGCATTTCCAATTGAAGTGATATAATAATAATAGTTAACACCTCTTATTGGACTAACATCTTCAAATGATCTTTCATTAGCATTTGCCGAATAAAGAAGAGTATAAGTTGAATCATAATCTCCTCTGGCTCTATAAATTTCAAATCCTGAAATTTGTCCGGCAGACGCATCATAAACATCCCATTCTAAAGTAATCTTATCACCACCGGATGTTACTGAAAATGATTTTGGAGGCATAGGTGGTTCCGGAGCTAAATAACCATTTCCATCATTATAATTTGCAATTGCTCTTTCAAAAGTTTGGAAAAGAGAATCACGAGATGTCATTACAAATTCGTTTTTAGTTTTAGCATTTATGACGCCATTTTTAAACTGTCTTCCGATATCAATATTTTTTTCTCTACTCAATCCGGCAGAAGCTTCAATCCAAACAATTTTTACGCTATCACCGGGGGCAATATTATAAGGTCCGTAACTAAAGGAAGTTGAAAATCCTCCTGAAGTTCCCATTGCAGGATCGCCTGTCGGTTCAACAAAATTACCTGCCGGTTCAACTTTCCAAGCATGCATAGGATTTGCATGCCCTTTAGTCATTAACTCATATTCTTGAGTCATCTTAAATGCATTGTAAGCATCATTTTGAGACGTTAAAGGATCATCAGAATCAACATAATTTGTAGTTGAAGGCTGTTTAATTGTGGGATCAACATTGGAAGGATCGGCATATAACATTGCATTTCCTACAAACTGAGAAGCACCTAAACGACCAAGTGTATCAGTAGGTGATGAATAAATAGCATCAGGAGTCCAAATTGGTCCGCCAATATTATCATAAGCAGTAAATGACGGGAATTTTCCATGCCATGCAAACAAAGAGACATAATCTTTACCATAATTGTCAAATGGAGTTCCGGTTCTGTCATTCATTGTATTCATTCCCCAACCGGTTCCGTTACCAATTACATATCTAGTATTTTTATTTATTGCCCATCTATTCTGCCAAAAGAAATAAACATTTGTTAAGGTATTGTTTGGTAATTCAATATCAATGTCATCATCAATATTGCCGGTATTCTTGAAAACAAATTCATGAATAATATAATTATCATGAAACTCTTGAGAAAATTGAATGATTTTTCTCGTCATTGTTAAACCAAGCTGAGTATTAGTTACATTGTAAATCATTCTATCATAAGGCATTGTTGGGTCAGGTTCAACATCGCTTTCCTGAGGAAGTAAAAATGAGTTCACTCCATCAACTGTTACAGTGGAATTTTCAAATTTATTTATTAATCTAAATTCCATAGGGAAAAATTCAAGCGAACCTGAAACTCTTGGTCCTACATGAACTACTTTATGCGGATAAGTGACACCAAGTTGATCTGTAAAATTATCAGCACCAATCCAAAATCCTTTAGCAGCCTGCATATCTTGATTTCTATAAATTGCAGGCCATCTCATACCATATTGCTGTTGTTTTACTAATCCTTCTTCAATTTCAGAACCAATTGCAGAGTACCAATTATGAAGAGAACCCGCAGCCATCCATCTTGTTTCAAATTGGGCTGATAGATTCTGAAATGCAATTAAGCTCAAAAAGGTTAATAACAGTATAAAATTTTTCTGATTTTTTTTCATTTTATCCTCTGAAAATTCCACTTGTTAAAATAACTCTAAGGATAATTTCAATCCAAAGTATATATTTCTAGGATTCAAAAACGTCAAGAAGTCTTGATTTGGCATATCTATATATTGCTTATTTTCAATAATCTGATCCATTTTTGATTTATCAACTTGAGACCAAGTTCCGCTATCTGTTTGAAATTGTAAAAAAGCGCTTTGTGAAGCATCATAATAAATTGCTGATGGAACCGGAGCCACAATAGAAGATACATTTGCAACACCAATTACAGGCTGATAACCGCCGCTTATTCTGTAATCACCTGGTTTATCGTCTCCGGGAATATTTACATATTGAAGACTCTTTCCAATTTCATCGGGAAGATGTAAAGATTTCATGTATGATTCGTAATCTTTGCCATCAAAATAGCCGTAACCGGTCATATATTTAAAATTGAACACATTTGTCATATCAACAAATAAATCTAGACTTAAAACATCTGCTATATTAAATCTTTTGCTTAATCGTAAATCAACATTCCAGAAATCATTCCATTGAACGTTATTAATTATGCCGGGAACAGAGCCGCCGCCGGTCCAAGTGAAATAATATCCGTTTCTCCATTCTGCAATAATATTTAACTGCCAATCAGCAAGAGGAGCTAATCCCATGAAATCCGGACCAAAATCTGTTGGAGTGAAGAAATAAACATTTCCACGCGCATATGGTCTAGGTACCGGTTTTTCTTGATATGCATCAGTAGATTCTCTTTCGTATTGTCTTTGAATAGCAGGATTTTCGTTATAATTCAAGAATCCAAATCTTCCTGAAGTAGTTACATCATAAGTATAGTTAATAAAACCTCTAACCCACTGACCTCTATTTTTAGATAAAGTTAATTCAAATCCTCTAATATCAGCATATGAATTTGGTTCGGAAACAGAATAGTTTACAGAGTTATCACGGTTTTGGAAAGAAACCAGCAATGGCTGGAATGAAATATCTTTATAATAACCTGCAACTCTTATTAAATATTCATCAAAAAGACTATGTTCATAACCTAGTTCATATTGAATTGTTTTTTCCAATGGAATATTTGGATCAGCTAATCTTGTAATTGCGTTATTATCAGTAAACCTTCTAACTAAGTACAAGTTTTCCGGAGTTGGAATTGATCTTTGATGTCCATAGTTAAAATACAATTTACTATTTACAGAAATTGGGAAAGCAATACCGACGCGTGGTGAAAAAGTCAACTGTTTTTCAGTTGCTTCTTTTGGTAATAGTGAATCAATTCCAAGTGAAAATTTAGATGAAAAATATGGTGTATAAGGATCGTAAACATACCATTCGCCACCCGGATCAAGATAATCTACTCTAAGTCCAACATTAGCAACCATTCCTTCAAATTCTAATTTATCTTGAATATATAAACCGGCTCTAACCGGCGTAGTTTTCCATTTAGATTGAGATCTTCCGCTTTGAAGAAATGCATCAACTGAACCATAATTTGTTTCATTATCAGTTACAATTACTTCAAAACCGGCTTTAATCTGATTGTATTTATCAACTTGACTTACAATGTCAGACTTCATGGTATACACCGCAACAAAAGATGAATCCCTAGAATTACTCATACCAACTCCCATTCTCAATCCGGTAATACCGGTAGAAGGATTTGGCTGCCATCCGAAAGGAGCTTCATCAACAGAATAAGCATTTCCAAAAGTCATTATTTTTGTAGAATCTCTTAAACGACCGGGATTTGTTGAATAATCTGAAGAAAAACGTGAAAAAATCACTTCTAAAAATGTAGAAGCACTAGGAACATAGGTAAATTTCATTCCAACATTATTTCTAATTGTATTTGTAGGAGCCCAATAATCAGAAGAGAATATTCTTGAATCAATATAACTAACTCTATTTAATTGACTTGCAATGCTGGACGGAGATCTAAAAATTCCCGGTAAACCCGCATTATTACTGTTGGTTCCCCATTCTTCTCCGTATAAACCTTCCACCATTAATTTTAATTCTTTAGAAATATCACTAGTTAATTTAATAGAAGAAGTATAATCTTGGTATGAATCAGTTGAAAGAGGAATCATATACATTTCTCTGCTCTTTCTATATGAAGCAAAAAATCTTAAATCACCAAGATATTTACCAACTACGGGAACCGGACCGCCCAAAGACAAATCAAGATCATAATCCGGTTTTTCAATTCCAACTACTTTTCTGTGTTCCCACAAAAACAGACGTTGAGCTGCTTCCGGAGTTAAATCGTTTGTTGGATCATCATCTCTAAGTGTCTTTTCTGCAACTGAAATCCATCCTTCAAACTGTGGATATTGAAGAGCTGTATAAGGATCCCAAGCACCATTTTGAGTGCCTGTCCATGCAACAGCATTATCAATATAAGGTCTAATCCAATATGAATTAAAATCGTTTGCGTAGCCACCAAAACTTTTTGGATTAGCCGGACTAAATCTGGAAACTAAACTAAATGTATATTTATCTTTAGATCCTTCTTTCGTAACAACTTTAATAATACCAGAACGAATATTTCCGTATTCAGCATTAAAACCACCGGTTTGAACTTGAATATCATCTACAGATGTCATAGATAATTTTGTATAAGGTGTATTATCTCTTTCATCTCTTAAGCTAATTCCATTAACAATGTATGCTGTTTCTCTAGCAGAACCACCTCTGATGACCGGACCGGCATCCGTGCTTAAAATACCGGCTTGCAAACCAATTGATCTATTTATATCAACTGATGGTAAAGCTTGAATTTCTTCAGCAGTAATGTTTGCTAATGAAGCAGAAACGTCTCTTTGAACCACTGGCTGAGTTGCTTGAACAACTATTTCTTCCAGACCAATATCTTGAGATTTAAGTCTAACATCTAGATTTGTAGTCTGATCAATATTTACTCTAGTTCCAACTCCTCTATAGGTTGTGTAACCGATGTAAGATACTTTTATAGTATATTCACCCGGAGGAACATTCAGCATAACATAATATCCTTCAACATCAGTTGCGGCGCCTATTGAAGTTCCTTCAAGAATGATATTCACTCCAATCAATGGTTCGCCGGTTGTATCATCATAAATATGCCCTGTAATTTTACCGCTAGATTGAGCAAAATTTAATGACAAGAAACCTGTCAAAAAGAACATTAAAATAAATTTTAAGACTTTCATAACTTTCTCCCTTGGTACCAATATTATTCTATCACTATTTTTAAGTTACAAATAGGAAGATTATTTAATCTCTCTAAATTCATAGATTGACCAGCCGCAACACCTGAGGGAATTGTTGCTTCTAAAAAGATCAAGTATGGAGACCCCTGGTCAAAGTCAACTAAAGGTTCTAATGAAATAGCAACTTTCGCGTTTTCTAAATTTACCGGGAATGTTAATCCGGCCGGTGCGTTTACAAGTAAATCGCCTCCCGGAAAATTATAACCCGGAGCTATATTATTAGAATAAGGAGCTGCATTAACTTTAGATGAAGCCGATGCAAATTTACCTAAACTAAGAATCTGACCTGAAACTTCAACCCAAGCTTCATAAGTCCAAGCTGATGCTAAATCGGGAATTAACAATCCTTTTTTGCCGCCAATTGCTAATGAATCCATAAACCAAACACCACTTTTTTCATCAACACTTGAATTTCCGTCTGTTGGAGTTGCTAAAAGATATTTCCCTTCAGCTTCCTTTACAGAGTTTTGTGTTAATTGCGCATCATTTGAGTTAAGTTTTCCTTCCAAAAGAATTATTCCTTTATTATTCAGCATTAGAATAGAATCCGGAGTTGCTGTTTTTACAATAGAAAGGATAAATTCTTTTGAAGAATTAATTTGAGAACCGGGAATTTCCTGAACCAAATTATAGCTTCCTGAGGCTGAATTTAAAAGTTTAACAAAATTTGTAGATCCATCTGTTCGAAGATATAAAGCATAACTCAATGAATCAGGTAATTGAGGCAGATTAGAAAAATTAGCTTCAACTCTGGAGTTATGAGCAGGTGCAGAAATTTCCAAATAATCACAACCTCCAATAAAAATTGAGAGGATAAAAATAATTAAAATGAACTTTTTCTTCATTTTTTTGCCTTCTAAGATTTATTTCATTAATAACATTTTGTTAATCACTCTATTACCATTGCTGTTTAGTACATAAATATAAATTCCGGACGGAAGATTTGCGCCATTAAATAGCACAGTATGTCTGCCGGCATTTTTATAATCATTTACTAAAGTAGTTATCTTTTGTCCTAGAACATCATAAACACTTAAATCAACAAATCCATCTGTTGGAATTCCATAATTAATAGTTGTTTCCGGATTAAACGGATTTGGATAATTTTGAGCTAATTCAAACTCTGTAGGTAATGCTAAATCTTCAACACTTGATACAGCTGATGTTTTGAAGGCAAACGGAACTGACCAGCCCGAATTTCCAAATTGATTTACTGCAGAAACACGCCAGAAATAAAATCTATTTGGCTCTAATGTAAATGTATAACTTGAATCGGTAATTTCATTTAGATCTATAACTACTGAAGATTCTTTAAAGTCAGCACTTTTTGCTACTTCAAGATTAAAGCTCTCTGAAGCTAAAGATTTATACCAGCTAAATGTTAAATTTTCATAAGGAATGTCAACAGTTCTATCGGTTGGATAAATTAAACCGGGCGCAACAGGAAATCCGGTTGTAAATTTCCAGCTATCTGAATAATCGCTGTAACCGGCAACATTATAAGCTTTTATTCTCCAAAAATATTCTTGCTGCCCTTTCAATCCGGTTAACGAAACAGTTGTGTCTAAAATATTTCCGACTACTGAGTCGATTTCACTAAAATCTGATTGCAAAGATAATTCAATACTGTAAGCAGATGAAGCTTCTGGATACATCCAATTAAAATTAATTGTATCCGGCTGATCAACAGCGTCGGCAAGCGGGAATGCTAATTCCGGTTTTTCCGGATATGTTACTTCAACAATATTTCCTATTGAACTTTCATTATTTACTCTATCCAATGCAGTAGCTGTGAAATAGAAAGTTCCTCTAGAATCAATACTTTCTTGAGGAGCAGAACCTGAAATTCCCGAAATATCTATAATTTTTGAAGCATCTTCTAAATCATTTTGTGCTATTGCTGGGGAATCAAACTTATAAACAACAAATCTGTTCGTTTCCATTGTATCGGCAATTTCCCAATTAAAAATTGCTCTGCCGTTATTATCTTTTCTTGAATAAGCTAAATCATTAATTGAATTTGGAGCAACATCATCCAGCCATGGCATTGCAGGTGGAATTGACTTGTACTTGTAATAAACTTGATTTAATGAGTCAAGAGTATTCTTTGGATTTTCGGCTATATTGAGCGCTCTAAAAAATACACTTCCCGGTGATTCTAAAGTAGATCTATTAAGTCTAATTTGTCTAAGAATTTCTCCATTAGGCCAATTTGCAGCTCTATATAAACCTTGTCCGGGATAAAGATGTCTTCCGTTAATTTGAGAATACCACCATGGCATAAGCTTGCCATAATCTTGTCCACCGCCAAATGGCCAATATAACTGCGGAGTAAGGTAATCAACTTTTTGATTTTGCAGCCAATTAATGGCGTCGCAATAAATTGCGCTATAAGCATTAAGACCTGATATACCGGCTGGTATTCCACTTTTCCATATTCCAAATGGAGAGACACCAAATTTTACATATGGTTTTAGAACTTTAATAGTATCATAAACTGAATGAATAAATCTATTTACGTTGTCCCTTCTCCAGTCACCAATATTTGTAAATCCACCATCATTATAATCAAGATAAGTTTGATTATCTTGATTAGTAATTCCTTCATAAGGATAGAAATAATCATCAAAGTGAACACCATCAATATCATATCTTGAAACTACATCGGCAATAATATTTTTCACATAGCTTCTAACTTCAGGAAGTCCGGGATTCAAAAATTTAAATGTGTTAATCTGAAGCGCCCAATCAGGGTTTTTCTTTACGATATGACCTGCATCTAAAGAATAATTACCAACAGAACGTTCTGCTCTATATGGATTAAACCATGCATGAAGTTCAACACCTCTTTTGTGTGCAGTTTCAATTGCAACTTGCAGGGGATCAAAGAAAGGGCTTGGAGGTACGCCCTGGTTTCCTGTCAACCAATAAGACCAAGGTTCATAAGGCGAATCATACATTGCATCACATTCACTTCTAACTTGGAAATACAATGCATTTACATTTTGGTCTGCTAAATAATTTATCAAATCAATAAGCTCTTGCTTTTGATCTTCAGAATCACCATTGCGATTTAAAGGCCAATCCAAATTGACCACAGTAGCAATCCAAACAGCTCGTAATTCTTTTTTGGGATGGTTTTCTTGACCGAATAAATTAATTACTAAAGCTATTACTAAAACAAAGTATAAATTTTTCATATGCCGTTTTTTTTTGTAAAAGAATATAGTACAATAACAAATTTCCACTACATCATCTACTACATCATGTAGTAAAATCTGTATTAAAACTTAACGCCTATTGAAAAATGTTGAGTATTATCAAGAATACCAAAATTTTGATATGCATAATCAAAATAAATTCCTAAAGCCGGATTAAAGTCGTATTTCACGCCAAAACCTAAGGTCAAACCTTCTTCAGAATTAGTTAAAAGCAAAGATTTGTATCCTCCTCTAAGAGCAATCAAATTTAATATTTGATATTCCATACCAACATTTATCGCTTCATCATTATCAGACGGATGTATTGCATCAATTCCAATTGTAACTTTATGATCAGTAATATCTAAAACATCCATGCCCAAGCCGACTTTAAAAGTAAGCGGTAACGGATAGCTATCAGTATTTAATTTTGCAAGTACTTGATCATTATTTCCAAAATTATTTTGATCAATATCATGAAGAACATAAAGGTCTTTACCGTCCATCTTCATATCAGATCCAAAATTTGTAATGGTTGCGCCAATTCTTAAACCATATAAATCTGATTGAAATAAAATTCCTAAATCAACAGCAACACTGCTGGCAGAAGTATTCCAAATTTTCTGATTAATATATTTTACAGTACCGCCAATGGTAAATTGATTTGTAAGACGAAAAGCATAAGTTAAGCCCATCGAAATATCAATAGCATCAAACATTTCACCGGTTCCCTCTTGCTCGGCAAGGGTTGTAACCTCCATTTGACCATAATCCAGATAAGTAACATTTAAGCCAACAGCGCCCATATCACCTAAATAAAGTGACGCTCCTGCCCAATTGTATGTAATATCCGCAAACCATTTTGAGGAGGAAAACATTGCCTGATTTGATTCAAGATTTGCAATTCCAGCCGGATTCCAGTACAATGCAGAAACATCGTTTGAATGAGCAATAAAGGCCCCGCCCATTGAAATAGCACGAGGTCCAACGCCAATATTCAAGAAAGGTGCGGCAGTTGAACCTACCTTACTTTGTGCCGATAACGCACTGTATGTTAAAAGTATTAAACTAATTATTAAAAACTTTCTCATGTTACTCTCCACTATTTAATAAGAGCAAATTTGCCAATTTTTTTATCTGCTTTAGGAATTTCAACTACATAAACATAAACGCCAAAAGCAGCATCTAAATTTTCTTCGGTTCTTAAATTCCATTTTACATCGCCGGTATATAAATTATCTTGATATAATTCTCGAATTTTTTCGCCGCGTACTGTAAAAATTGAAATTTTTGCTCCTGGAGGGACGTGCGTAAATCTTATGTTTCTTTCCCCTCTTCCGGATGTTTGCGAACTCAATAATCTTTGTTCACCTGAATGCGTTACTACATAAGGATTGGGAACTACTTTTATTTTATTTAAATCATTAGAAACCAATTCGTTATCTATCTCAGAACCTTTTATTTGGAAGATAAACGAATCTAATTTATTGAAAGGTTTGGTAGTAAATAAGTTCAGACTGCCTTGTTTTTCAAGATCAACACCGGCATTTCTATAACTAATATCAACACGCCAAGTTCTATAAATAGCACCTTCAATTTTTTCTTTAAACCAGATACTGTAACCGGTAGTAACTGTACCAAATTTTAGGAAAACAAAATCTACATAATTATTTGTAGTTAGATTTTTCACCTTAAAGTTAGCTTCTTTTGCTGTTACAATATTTGCTGGAATTGGAGGGAATAAAGTATCTGCAACTGATGTATCAACAATTGAATCGAAAAATTCAATTTGGTAATCACTTTGAAGTTTAACACCGTCCGGAAGTCTGTTTGCTTTGAATTGAGTCATTGCAAAAGCTGGATCAGAATCAGCACTTATTCCTTCAAATCCTGAAAGCTCAGTATTAACTAAAATTGAATTCTGGTTGTAAATCTGAAGTCTGAAACCATCATTAATATCTGTACTTCCAACAAATTTTTTGGAAGCATTAATTAATGTATCATAAGTTCCTACATAAACATTGGTATCTAAAATTGTTCTTATTCCATCAACAAAAACAGTGTCTGTCCCAATTGGTAAAATCACTTCTTCATTAGGCTGAACAATTCTAATTTCACCGGTCGCCGGTATTAATACCGTATCAGCTCTGTTAAGATCGATTAATGAATAACTTTTTGTGTATCCTTCAAAAGAACTGTCTTGGAAAACTACTTGATATTTGTATCCATCAATTACATCATTATCACTAATAATTTCTATATCAAAAGACCCGGTTGCTCTGAATGTTTCTGCTTTTGTAATTTCAGCAACATTTGCAGATACATAACCAATTGGTCTCTTTGCCGGAGTTATGTAACCGGTGTTGTCATCCGTAATAATTTCACCAGTAGATGATCTAAATATTTTCTCGAGGTTTTCAGCCGGGAAAACATCTAAAGAATCTACACCGGAATCGTATGAAGAAACTCTATAATAATATGTTATTCCGGGAGTTACTGTTGAGTCTATATAAGTATTAACAATACCGTTGTTTTCACCAAGATAGAATGTTGTTCCTCCAACTTGAGAAAGCAAAGGTGCAGAAGGATAGAAAAATCCCGAAATATTATCGATTAAATCGTATTGTGCAATCGGTTTATCAAAAGCCAAAACTCCAAGTGCATTTGTGATTGATCGAGCATCGTTAAATCCAGCATCCGTAGCTCTGTAAATTTTATATCCTTGAAAATCTTGAGTCTTAGTTATAAAATCTCTTGTACTTTCTGTTTGACTTCCATCCCAATAAAGAACAACTTTTCCGTCTTTTTGCGATAAAGAAAGAAGTGGTTTTCTTGGAGGCTGCGGGAATTTATACCCGGCATTATAAATTTGCTGAACAACAACTTTATTTCCAAAAATATCATTTCTATCTTCACCAAAAAGCAATGCTACTGAAAATCTTTCTGTAGTTTGCGGTGGTAAAGGGAAAAAACCGGAAGCATAAATAAAATCACCATCTTGTGGTTGAGCAGGAATAACATCAAATCTACCCGGAACCATTCTCGACCAAAGCAAAGAATCGTTAGTCATATCCGGTGAAGCTGTGTTATTAAAAAAGTTAAATGCTGTTAAACCTATTTGGTCAGATTCATCTGGATCAGTTTTACCAAAATTTGGTTCTCCTTGAGTAGGAATTCCATCACCTTCACCAAAATCAGGACCAGGATAGTTTTCGTCATCAGGTCCCAAACCATCGGCTCCTAAATCATCAGTAATTGCGCTCCAGTCACCATCTTCATCAATATCATTATCTCTTCTTTCATCAATCAATAAAGGTCTTGATCCATTTGAAAAATAATCTATATAAGCAAGTGGATCTTGATTATTAATTACACGTGCATCATAAGCTATAGTTTGGTTTTCATCTATAAGACCGTCAAGGTCATTATCAATACCATCGTATGCAGAAGCATCGGGTTGAGCAACACCATTTACTATTCGTCCGATGTGACCTTCTCTTAAAGATGTTACTCCGGCTTGAATTACAAATTCAACACCTAATGAATAAACAGTTTCTGTAGCTTGAGTTATTGTGTATAAAGTTCTTTCATAAGTATCCTGATCAATAAGAACAACTTTATCTCCGATATTATAAATTACTGCATCAAAATCAGCTTGAACAAAAAGATTTGGATCGCCGGAATCACCATCATTATCAATACCATCAAAAGGATTGCCTGGAGACTCTAAAAACGAATATCCTACATAACCAACTTTTTGACCTTTGTTACCGTTGTTATCGCTATCCCAAGAATAAGTAATCCATTCTTGTGCATCAAAGAAACCTAAATCGTCACCGCTATCACCATCTCCACCGGCAAGAGTACCAACAACAGTTCCAAAATTCATTTTTCTATAAGTATAAGTTCCTGTATTGGTGATGTCATATAACCAAAAAATAGCATCTTCTGCTAAGAAGCTTTGCCATTGAAAACCTCTTTGAGCATAAGTAAGAGCCATACCTTTACGATTTGGATCATTTGCATCAGGAGAGAAATTCGCATTAAATTCATCATCACCGTTATCATCGGCTAAAAAGAATGACTCTTGATCAGCATTTTTAACACCACGACCGAAATAACCCCACCATTCAGTATTGCCTTGGGCATCAACCCAATCCGAATGTTCCGGATCGCCCCATCCACCAATAGGATAGGAATTAGGAAGATGACTCATTGCAACTGATTCGCCATTTGGATTTAAGTAACCTGGAACAGGATTCCATCCCCAAAAATGACCGTCAATTGGACTTTTTTCTTCACCCTGTCTGTTTCTTGGTCCTCTAGAAATTGTTACTGAATGAATTGTATCACCCAAAGTATTAACAAATTCACCGGCAATAAGGGGAATTAAATCACCTATATAATTTTCGCCCGATTCAATTGGCCACTCTCCTCTTATATCGATACCAATATTAAAACCGGCAATTTGACCGTCATTATAATAGGAAATTCCAACTCTATTACCTGTATGATATCCAATTCTTCTTAAAGTAGGATCGCTGTATATTTGAGCGGTTAACGATGCTACAAAAACAAAAAGGATTAGAATTAGAAAATATTTTTTCATATTCAAACTCTCTTCAAAATTTTAGAAATATATTGATAAACCAAATTCAACTCTTCTAGGCTGAGCAAACCTAGTTGGATCAGTATATAATTGATCTAAAGTGTTGTTGTATAAAGTTGGATTTATTAACTCAGCTTCGTACTGCGAAAATGTAAAATATGGATCCCCTGAATCACTGTATACATTGCTTGCATTATCAAGATCAAGTAAATTATAAACTTTTGTGAACAATGAAAGTCTGTATCCAAAAATATTAAAGTCTTTATATGCTCGTAAATCTAAGTTGATTATACTCGGTTTAATTCCACTGTTTCTTGGGAAAGCATTTTGTGTAACGTTTGTATTTTTATTAACACCAGGTGTATAAGGCTGGCCTGAGTAAAATGAACCAATAACGGAAAAACCCCAATCGTCTTGACTGTTGTATGCCAGAGACAAATTAAGAGTATGTGTTTGATCCCAGTCAAGAGGAGCAATATAAGTTTCAGGAAGTGCGCCCCCTAAAATTGAATTTCTTGCATCTGCCGGATTTGAGGAATTACCTTTTGTAACTGAATAAGTATAATCTAAATTAACAGCTAATCCGCCTGAAAGTCTTTTTGCAAATTTTAGAATTACACCTTTCGAAAATCCAAAATCTGTATTTGCATATTGACTGTAACTTCTATCTTTACCAAAAACTAAAATTTCATCTGTTTGAGTACCTGTTAAATCTCTAAAATCTTCAAAGAACATTGTCACATCAACAACCATATCTTCACCAATTTGCTGCTTTAATCCAATTTCACCTTTTACGGTTTTTTGAGGTCTTAAATCAGCATTGCCAAATAATCCTTGGTTACCGGAACCAACACCAATTTCAAAATCGGGATTTGTATAAAGATATTCATAACGTGGAAGCTGGAAAAAATGTCCGTATGAAAAATGTATAACGCCATTTTCAGTAATAGGAAAAGCCAAACCTATTCTAGGAGAAACTTGAAATTTTGTTGTTGCGTCTTTGTACCAATACGCCATTCTATCGTCAACAGATTTAACAGCCTCACCTTGCTCTGGATTAAATTCGCCATTATTATTTAGGTCATTAAACTGATTTGAAGGTTTTAAAGGATTATTAATGTTTGGATCTGAAGGATCAGTTAATACTTGTCCATCTGGTTGGAAAACATCAAATCTAACACCTGCATTAAAAATTAAATTGAATGCTTCAAATTTAGATTGAACATATCCGGATCCCTCAACGGGGTTTCTGAGATATTCATCATAATTCTGAGTAGTTTTAGCGGGAATTTCGACATTAAAAGGAGCAACTTTTTGTCCGTTTTCATCAAACATTGGAACTAAATTCATACTTTGATAATAAATTTGATGCCTCTTAAATTCACCGCCAAATTGAATATTGATTTGCTTTGTAAACTGTGTAGTCCAATCCAGTTTTACTGCATAAGTTCCTGAATTACGACTAAATCTATTATAATCTGTTCCACCAACTTCAAAGCTGTAAGGAGGAGTTTGAAGTGTAGCATTGTCTATATATAAAGTTGGTCTTGCCGGATCACCCGTATAAATTTCATCAAACAAATAATGATGATAATCTTTGAAATAGTATGAAAAATTAAGATTGTAAAAACTATTGCTAGATATTGCGTGATTGATAGCAAAAATATTTGAATACGATTTTTCGAAACGCTGTAAACTGTTATCCGGTGTAAGTCTTCTGCTATGCGAATAATTTTGATAAGTTTGTCTATCAAACATAAAATTGTAGGACATTCTAAAACCGGAGAATAAGTTATAAGAAACTTTAGCTTGTCCATACCATTTCTTAAAAGGGTTCATGGCAACATAAGCACTGTCGCCGCTTTTTGTAATGTTATAATCAGAACCGCCTGAGCCTTGAACTTCGGATGCTCTATCAGTAGTGATAAAATCTCTTTTTCCGTAAAGCCAGCCTTCATTAAAAAAGTTTCTTCCATTTATAAAGAAAAAAGCTTTGTCTTTTAGAATTGGACCGCTTAAAGAAAATTCTGCATTATAAAATGAAACCGGATTTATATCAGAAATATTCCAGAAAATGTCATCTTTACTTGAGATATAATCACCTGAATATAAGGAAACTGTTCCAGAAAAATCATTAGAACCATCCTTAGTAACTAAGTTAATAACGCCCGAAAGTGCTTGTCCGTACTCAGCATTAAAAGCTCCGGAAATTACTTGGAGCTCTTGAACAGAACTTGGATTTACTTCAACTACTGTTCCGCCATCATAAGAATCTGTTATAGGAACACCGTCTATTTGATAAACCACTTGTCCCGCTCTACCGCCTCTAACGTGAATATTACCATTTGAAACAACAATACCGGCTTGAAGTTGAAGAACATCGCTAATTTCAGTTACCGGCAATTCTTTAATTGCATCTCCGCCAACAATAGATGTAGAAGAAGTTACATCCTTGCGCACCAAAGGTTTAGTAGCTTGAACAATAACTTCCTGCCCTAGTTCAAGAGTTGTTTCTTGAAGTTGAACATCCAAGTTAGTTGTTAAATCTATAGAAACGCCAAGTCCTTCAAATGTTTTTGAGTTGTAACCAATAGCAGAGGCTTTTAATGAATAAGCGCCAGGAGGAATATTTAGAATAGCATAATATCCATCAATATCAGAAGCTGCTCCTAAATTTGTCCCAAGTAGAACAATGTTCACAAAAGGGAGAGGGTCACCGGTTACAGCATCAGTTATTCTTCCGGCTATTTTACCGGTAGTTCCTAAATCTGCCTTAATTGTTATAAAGCTGGATAACAATAAAAGCATTAACAAAGTATAGTATTTTCTCATACTTTCTCACCTAGTGATTTTGTTAAATTATTTGAGAATTTCTTATTTATATTACTAATTTGGGTGGTCAATTTGGGCTTCTTATATATTTTTTGTTTTGATTTTTATTTCAAACATGTAAAAGAAAATTGTGGGAAATAAATTAGATAATATTGACACATTAATCAATTATAATCTGAATATGCTTTAGGAGTTTTATGTTTCGCTTTATAATGCTGCTTATTCTTTTTGCAAACTGTTTTTTAATTATTGCGCAACAAGTTGCAACTGTTGGTGATTTAAGGATATCAGCAGATTTTTTTAAGGAAAGATATGAATTTACTCCAATTGCCGGTAAACATATCAATTCCCAAAATAACGACTTAAAAACCGAATTCCTTTATACTATTATTGCCGAAAAATTGTGGGCTTTGGAAGCTGTTAATAAAGGATTTGCCAATGATGAAATAATGCAGATTATTCATTCATCTTTAACAAAAATGTTTGCCCGCGATGCAATGTATAAAGGACTAATTTTAGACAGCATAAAAATTTCTGAAACTGATTTACAAAAAGCAGTTTATCGTTCAAAAGAGAATTTAGAACTTTACTTTATTTCATCAAATAATTCAGTCGAAATTCAAAATATTTTTGATCTGCTTAAAGTTGGAGTTCCATTTGATTCTTTGTTAGTTGAAAGAGATGAATTTAAATTGCAGCTTGAAAAACAGCCGGTACTTTTCAAAGATGTAAACGAGAATCTGGCTGATGTAATATACTCACTTGAAGTTAAACAATATACTCAGCCTCTATTTTACGGCGGGAAATGGTTTATCTTTTTTTTGAAAGATAAATTTACTCAAGTATTTATTGATCAAAATTTTGTTGATGATGTTGAGAAACTTTTGATAGAAAGAGAAGCCGCAAACAGATATGATCGATTTATGAAAAATTTTATGGGAAATAAAGAAATCAAAATTAAAAATGAGTTGTTTAATAATATTGGTTCTTCCCTTTTTAAAATATTTGAGAAAAAACAAAATTTTTATGACACTCTTTTTGTTGATCTAAATGATTACTTCAATTTAAAAAATTATTTTGATGAAAAATCACTGCAGTCGACTCTTGTAAAAATTAACGATTTCGAAATTCCTACAATTCAGTTTTTATCAAGCCTATGTTTCGAAAATTTTACAGTAGATACATTAGACAAATCCTCTATTATGAATAATCTTGGAAGATTCATAAAAAACTTTGCTGAAAGTGAATCACTAGCTAATTTAGCTTTACAAAAAGGTTATAATAATTCTGCTGAAGCTCAATATTATATTAATATGTGGAATGATTATTATCTCTCAAGCTATTATAAGAACTCCTTAAAAGACTCTGTTAATGTAAGTGAATCTGAGATAAAAGAATATTTCAATCAAAACCTAAACAACAACCAAATTCTTGTTAATTATAGTGAAATATTAACTGATGATCTAGAATTGATTGATGAAATACTTCAACTTATAGATAGAGGAATGAGTTTTAAAGAGCTTGCGGTAAAACATTCAAAAAATCAAAAAATGAAATTGAATAATGGCGAAAGTGATTTAGTTAATCCTAATTCTTTAGGTGAAACGGGGAATACTTTATTATCAATGAAAGTTGGCGATGTTAGCGGACCCTCAAAAACTGAGAAAGGCTACAGTATTATAAAACTTCTGCAAAAAGAGTATATAAATAAAAAATATACAGAAGCCGATTTTGAAGAAGTTAAATCGCGATTAAAATTTGAGTTGATGCAGAAAATTTATTCTGAAAAAATTATAAAAACAACTTCCGATTTAGCAAATAAATATCAGATCAATATAAATCAAGAAGAGCTGCAAAAAATAAAAACCACTCAGCTCAATTCCTTCATGATAAAACTTTTAGGTTTTGGAGGAAAGGTTACCGCTGTGCCTATTGTTACACCTTTTACAAATTGGGTTCCACTTTGGTTGGAAAGTCAAAAGGAACTTCCTTAATGAATACAATCAAAAAAGAAGCATTTAATCTTATAAAAGAATATCAACAAAAACTATCCGATTACTCTCCTTCTCCCATTGGCGAAAAACCATATAATTTTGAAATTTCAGTTCAACTTTCAACCGATAAAATAAAAGTTCAAGTTTATTTTGGTAAAAAAGGAGTAAAAACTGTTCTTCAAGGAAATCCAAATTCAGCATTTTATAATGAAATTGAAAGCAGACTTTTCGATCAACAAAAATTGGGATTTAATAAACCAGCAATTATTGAAAATGAACCTGATGAATATATTGGTGCTGACGAGTCCGGCAAAGGAGATTTTTTTGGACCTCTTGTAACCGCTGCAGTCTTTGCAGAAAAAGAAGATCTTGCAAATCTAAAATCTGTAGGAGCTGTTGATAGCAAACTCTTGAATGACAATCAAATTCTAAAAATAGCTGAGGAAATAAAATCAATATTAAAAACAAAATTTATTGTTACATCTCTGGTTCCCAAAAATTATAATAAAGTTTATTCCGAAAAAATGAACTTGAATAAACTTTTACGAGAAGAACATCAAGCGAATATCCAATTTTTGTTAAGAAAATACAAAACAGAGAATATTATTATCGATAGTTTTGAAAAAAAAGCCTTTACAATTGAAGGGAAAGTAAAAATTTTTCAAACAGAAAAAGCCGAGAGATTTACCGGAGTTGCCGCAGCCTCAATATTAGCAAGGGCTGGAATGGTATTGTGGTTTGAAAATAATTTATTTGAAAATGAAATTAAGCTGCCTAAAGGTTCATCAATGGAAGTAAATAATTTTCTAAAAAAATATGCTCATAGTCTCGATACAAATTGGGCAAACTTTTGTAAATTACACTTCAAGAATTTTCAGAATATTAAGATGTTAATGTATAAATAAACAAGGAAGACTATGGCAAAAAACGGCAATAAAGTTAAGCGCGTTGCAATACTTACCGGCGGTGGAGACTGTCCCGGACTAAATGCAGTAATAAGAGGTGTTGCAAAACCTGCGCACGATAATGGGTTAAATGTAGTCGGAATTATGGATGGTTTTGAAGGTCTTGTTGAAGGAAAAGCCAAGGAATTGTATAATAAAGATGTATCCGGAATTTTAGCAAGAGGTGGTACAATTTTAGGTTCTTCCAATAAAGGTGACCCTTTTCATTGGCCTGAAGAAGATATTGATGGAAAAATTAAAATTATGGATAGATCCAAAGATGCCTTAAAACATTATGAAGGGTGGGATTTAGACGCACTTATAGCAATTGGCGGTGACGGCACAATGCATATTTCGAATAAGTTAAGCGCAATGGGAATGAATATTGTCGGAGTTCCAAAAACTATTGATAACGATTTAGATGCCACTGATTTAACATTTGGACATGATTCCGCAGTTTACGTTGTAACCGAAGCAATTGACAGACTTCATACTACTGCATCTTCTCATCATAGAGTAATGGTAATTGAAGTTATGGGAAGATACGCAGGATGGATTGCTCTTAATGGAGGATTAGCAGGCGGAGCAGATATAATTTTACTACCCGAAATTCCTTTCAGCTGGGAAGCAGTTTACGACAAAGTAATACAGCGTAATATGATGGGCAAACGCTTTAGTATTGTTTGCGTTTCAGAAGGTGCAAAACCAATTGACGGCGAAATGGTAGTTAAAGCAAAAGATATAAAACGAACCGATCCAATTCAATTAGGCGGAATTGGTGAATTAGTTGCAAAGAAAATTGCTGAAAATACAAAACTAGAAACAAGATATACAGTTCTTGGTCATTTGCAAAGAGGAGGAAGCCCAACTCCATTTGATAGAATTCTTTCAACAAAATTTGGAACTGCCGCAATTGATTTGGTAATAAAAAAGAAATTTGGAAGAATGGTTGCATTAAAAGGAACTGATATTAAATCTGTAAAAATTGAAGAAGCAATTAGTAAACAAAAGCTGGTTACAAAAGAAGATCAGGCATTAAAAGCTGCCGTTGCGGTAGGAATTAGTTTTGGAACAGAAAATTTATAAATTTTTCTTGCATAAAGAATCTAATTCGAATATATTTGGAATCTAGTTTTTTGAAAGGGGTCGTAGTTCAGTTGGTTAGAACGCCTGCCTGTCACGCAGGAGGTCGCGAGTTCGAGTCTCGTCGACCCCGCTCTCTAAAGCCTTGTAAAATAACAACTTACAAGGCTTTTTTAGTTTAAAGCATGTCCATAAAATAGGGTGGGTAACAAAAAGGGTAACAAATTTGTTGTGTTTTTACCAATTTTTTGTCCAAATATTCCGCTATTTTATGGACATTCGACTTCAATAGAACCCAGTATTAATAAGCCTTTCTCAGATTTTGACTTTAATTTTTTGTGCAGATTTTTCGGGTAACAAAAAGGTAACATTTTTTGGCAAAAAGTGTCCATAAAATGCCCTTTTTTACTGTTTTTTTGTAGTTTATCCAAGTATGACAAATTGTCGCAAAAAAAATCATGATACGTGTATTTTTCGTTCCGTAATTACTATTTAACAACAAAATCATCCATAAATTTTTGGTATAAGAAAGATATAACTAACCACTATCAATAGGAGTTACTATGTCTTTCACCATTGGATGTGATCCCGAACTTGTTACCAGACGTAACGGGCAGTTTGTTCATGCGCATCATTACTTCAAACAAAATTCTTCTTTCGGGCTCGATGGAAATAATTCCATCTGTGAACTTCGTCCCGGTTTCTCTGAATCACCTCTCGATCTTACCGCTAAAATTCAACTCGTCTTTCAATACGGTCATGAAAAACAACCAGAACTTGAATTCTATTCCGGCCATTATGTGGATGATTATCCTATCGGGGGTCATTTACATTTAGCTGTTTCACCTACTGACAAACTAATTGATTCTCTTGATACCGTTCTTTATTCTTTATCAAACTGTATTGACGATAAAGATCAAAGATATCATAGAGAAAGAACCGGTTATGGAAAACGTAAAGCTTATCGTCGTAAATCATACGGAATTGAATACCGTACTCCCGGAAGCTGGCTTCTTTCTCCTACTACTGCTCTTGTTACCTTTACTCTTGCTAAACTTACTGCTTTAGGTGTTACTGAAGATAATCTTGATTTTAGTGAGCTTAAAGGTCGTCAACATTCTTGTACTTTTCTAAAGAACTTCTCTGATTATTTAATCACCGTTCCAAATGACTGCAAAGAAGGTTTATCTGAACTAAACCTCATACTTTCAATGAAAACAATTAACTGGAATGAAGATATACTTCCTAACTGGGGAATCTTCAAGGAGGCAGCATGAGCACTTATTATTGTGAAGACTGCGGCTGTGGATTACATGAAATGGATATCCGGTGGGGACATGATTATCGTTACTGTGAATCTTGTTTTGATGAACGATTTAATTACTGTTCTAACTGCGATGCTTTAATATATCGGGATGATACTCATTATGATGAAGATGGTGATTCATTCTGTTCTGATTGTTACGGTAACATTGTTGATGATGATTGTCCGGATAATCCGGATATAGATATAGAAGATATTAAACATGTAGTCTGTTTATCTCATAACTGGTTAAAAGGAATAAAGGAGATAAAGCATAAACTAAATATCAATAAGTTTGATTTTCATCTTCAAGATATCAGAGAAAAAGTAGGACTAATAGATAAGCCGCTGTATTTATATGGCTTAATAGACAGAGAAGAATATCAATTAAAAGCCTCGCCAAATATTTATAACCTCGTATCACAGCATACTAATCTAAATAACTGGAATACTAAGATGGTTGAAGATATTGGATCTAACCGCTTAGGTATTTCAAAACACAGATTATTTAATTAAAACAAAGAGCAAGAAATGAAAACATTTTTAGATGACTTATTAGAAGAAGTAGAACAAAAAGAAGAACAGCAGACTGAAGTATTTATTGATCTGCTGTTGCTTCAGATTAGGGAGCTTCAATTAGAGATAGCCGGTAACTTCGACAATGCTGATAAAGAAATTGAAATCATAAAAAATTGGGCATTAGCTAAGAACACATCTCTTCAAGAAAGAATAACAAGAATAGAAAGACAGCTTGAGCAGTTTATTCGTGAAGCAAATAAGAAAACAATCGATTTACCAAATGGAATACTTAAAGTCAGAAAATCACCGGACAAAGCTGAGGTTGAAGATATTAATCTGTTTTTAAGCAGAGCCGGTGCGGAGTTGGTGAGTATTATTCCCGAACAGATAAAACCAAATCTTAAGGGAATAAAAAGTTTTATTAAGATGACACAAAAAGTACCCGAAGGAGTTCGAGTTATAGAAGGAAAAGAAGAATTTAGTTACATAATTAAAACGGAGGAAAAAGATGTTGGAGAGAAGGAAGCTGGAACTGGAGTTGAACAAACCGGTGAGCTTAGAGCTGTTGTATGATGAACCGAGAATCGGTCAGTCGCAGTATGGAGAATATTACCTTTACGCAGTAAGAAACGGCGGACCCGATGAGTTATCATTCTTGCACCGGATGTAGTTCATGAGAAGATAAAAGACTTGAAGAAAGGTGAAAGGTTTATTGTGACAAAAGTTGCTGAACAGAAAGGTTCGAAGATAATTACAAAGTATGAAGTCAACTATGAACAACAAAAACTGCCCTCAGAAAAACCATTAGAGCCTCAAGGTGACAATTATTATGAGTTGATGCTAAATAGTTGCAGAGACGCAATAAAAATACAGCAAGAGCTTGGCGGACTTATGGATGCTAAGTCATTGGCAGTTACGTTGTTTATTGCAAGGAGTAAAACCTATGCATTCAGCTAGACTGAGATTAATCAATAAGACTCTGCGGAATTTACTTGTTAATAGAAAAGTATTCGTTGTTGATGAAGATGAAGTAAAAGAAAAGATAGTAAAAAGTGTTGAATATGACAGTGATGGAATTACATATTTTCTGTCTGACATGAGTGGAGACTTTTCTGATATGTCAGTTGATAAGATTTATATGACTTACTTGGAAGCTGAAGGTTCATTGGTGCAACAGATTAAAAGCCTCGAATGAGAGGCTTTTTTTTTCAAAAAATTCTTAAAGACCTTTTCAAAATTCCAGAAAAAAAATTTTGTAATCAGTTTTTCATTTCCAATCGGAACAATACTTTCGGACTCTTTTGGGTTAGGGGGGG